>NFYZ01002426.1_pt1 | contig 26954 bp, 32 predicted proteins | sample 1092561 | NCBI WGS metagenome assembly NFYZ01 (sample SAMN03609887, study PRJNA323583) | gut metagenome | isolation source: feces | host: Rattus norvegicus | place: Malaysia | collected 2013 | reverse complement strand
AAAACAAGGAGATAGCTTAGGCAAAATAGAATATTATCTTAACGACGAAAAATTGGGACAAGCTGATATTGTATCTACATTAACCGTTGAAAAAATGCCATTAAAAAATATTATATTAAGCTTCTTAGGTAAAGTTTGGTGGATTATACTTATAACTTTCTTTATATTGTTGACAATAAAATATATTTTTTCTAAAAAGAAATTGAAAAGAAGGAAAGAAAAATATATATATGAAAATGTAAAACCCCGTTAAAACGGGGTTTTATTTTATATAATTGCAATAGCTTCTATTTCTATATCTCCATCTTGAGGTAGTCTTCTAACTTCTACTAAAGATCTAGCCGGCTTATGCTCACTGAAATATTCGCTATAAGTTTCATTTATTTTTGAAAAATTCTCTATATTAGTAACATATATATTTACTTTTACTATATCTTCTAATGCTCCATTTGCCTCCTTAACTATAGCTATTACATTTTCTAGACACTGCTTTGTTTCTTTTTCTATATCTCCTTTTAATAATTCTCCTGTACTTGGATTAATAGGTAGTTGTCCCGAAGTATATACAATATTTCCAGCAATTACTCCTTGAGAATATGGTCCTATAGCTGATGGAGCATTTTCAGTTTTTACGTACTTTTTCTCCATAATCATCCTCCTTTAAAGATTTCATATATATTCTCCATAAAACTTTAATTTACGTAGATATAAGTTATAAAAAAACATAGAGTTTATAATACTTCTATATAGTATCTATCATTATTTCCTTACCATCTGCCCATAATCTTTCTATATCATAAAATTTTCTATCTTCTCTATGAAATACATGGACTATAATATCACCATAATCTAATAACACCCATCTTCCTGTTAAATATCCCTCTTTCCTACTAATATAAGATCCATTCTTATGCATTGCTTCATCAATTTTATCTACAATTGCTTTTACTTGTACTGTAGAACTCCCACTAGCTATTATAAAATAATCTGCTATTGATGTAAGCTTTTTTATATCTAAAAGCTTTATATCTAAAGCTTTTGTTTCTTCACATGCTTTTACTATAATAGGGAGCTTATCTTTAATCTCTTTCACAAGTTAACCTCCTATTTACTAATTTAGTTCATCACTATCTTCATTATCTTTAATTTCTACAGTTTTATGATCAGTAAATAATTCCTTTACTATTTTTTCACTTTCTTCTTCTTCATGTATAAAATAGGCTACACCATCAATAGTTTCTGGCTCTCCTGGTAATGTGCCCATATGAATATTTTCCGTATTAAAATCTTTCGCCTTCATAGCAAATTTAGTTATTACATCAAAAGGAATATTTGTATCTACGTATTTATAGTAAGCTTTTATCATTTGGGGTATTTTCGTAATATTGCTTGGTTCTAATGTTTGATCCATAGCAGCTTCTATAAATTCTTGTTGTGCATTAATTCGACCTAAGTCTTGATCTTCATATCCTTTTCTATATCTTAAAAATTGTATAGCTTTATCCCCATCTAAAACTTGTCTTCCTTTTTTTAAATCTATGTGTAATGGAGGATCATCTGATATATCAGAATATACCATATCAAAAGGTACATCTACTTCTACTCCACCTATTAAGTTTACAAATTCCTCAACAATTTTATAATCCACTCTTACATAATAATCTAAATCTATTCCTATTAACTCACTAACAGTTTCTACTGCAAGCTCAGGGCCACCATAGGCATGAGCATGATTAATTCTTTCCTTGCTATCTCTACCTCTTATAGGTACGCGTGTGTCTCTTGGGATTGAAAGTACAGAAATTGCTCCTGTAGATTTATCAACTTTACACAGCATCATAGTATCTGATCTTTCTTTGCTACTATTAGATAAATCTTTGGTATCAATTCCTAACGCTAAAAAAACTAATTCATCATCGTTATCATCTGATACTCTATTAAAAAAATCATCATTTTCTCTGACTACATTGTCCTTATGATTGGCAAAATAATAAGTGCCTCCCCCATATAAAATAACAAAAGCTAAAAAAGAAACAAAAAAGCTTTTTAAAAACGTTTTTTTCATTGACCTCACTCCATTTCAAGTTTTATGCTATTCCTTGCTTTTACTGTATCTAAATGTAATAAGTATCCTTTTTCTATTACATATTTTATTGTATTGTCCATAGCAAGTAATAAAGCATTGTTTAAATCTACATCAACTAAGTTTCTGACCTCTTCTAATCCTTTAAAATCCCTACCTGGTTCTATATAATCTGCTATATATATAACTTTTTCTAACAAAGACATATTTTCTCTTCCTGTAGTATGATAATATACTGCATTTAATATCTCTTCATCATGGACATCATATGTTCTTTTTGCTATTTCTGCCCCTAGAGGACCGTGTATTAGATGCTTGTTAAATTTCATCACATTATCTAAAATTATATCAAAATCGTCAGTCACTTTCAATAAATTTTTTTTATCTTGAAATTTGCCACAATCATGCAATAAAGCAGCTATATTTGCCTTTTCTTCATCAGCACCATATTTCCTTGCAAGCTTTTTAGAAGTCTCAGCGACTCTCAAAGTGTGTTCATATCTTTCCATACCTATATCCTTCTTGAGACGCTTGTGAGCCCATGGTTCCAACATAAACTCCCCCTATCAACCTTTATATAAATTCTTACTTTTTATGTATTCCTCTACAGCCATTGGTACATAGTATTTAATACTTTTGCTTTTCATTACTTTAGACCTAATTTTTGTTGATGAAATATCTATATAAGGTATGGGAACTTCATATATAACCTTCCCATAAATCCTGTTTAGTTTATTTATCGTATTCTTAACTTCTTCCTCTGGACTTCCTGCTCTTTTAGCCACTAGGAAATTACAACCTTTTAATAAGTCTTTATAATCTTTCCACTTATGTATATTTATAATCGAATCTCCACCAATTATGAAAAAAAATTGGGTATTTTTATATGCCTTCTTTAATTTTTCAACAGTATCAATAGTATAAGTTGTCCTAGAATTCTCTACTTCAATTGCTGATATAGAAAAATTAGAATTACTCTTTATCCCTAATTTAGTCATATTATATCTATGCAAAGAACTTGTAATGCCAGCACTTTTTTTATGAGGTGGTTTACCAGTAGGTATAAAAATAACTTCTTCTAAGTTTAAAAACTCCCTAGCTTCTTCTGCAATTATTAAATGCCCCATATGAATAGGATCAAAAGTTCCACCCATAATACCTATTTTATCCCTAGACACAATATCCCTCCAATAAAAGATTGGCTTAAGCCAATCTTATGGTAATTCTATTTTCTTGTTTTCTTCAGATTCCCTATATAAGGTAATTTTACTTCCTATACTCTGAACAAACTCTGCATTTGTTAAAGTACAAAGTTCGTTTGCAACCTCTTTAGGTTCTAATAAACTATTATCTAATACTTTTATTTTGATTATTTCCCTTGCCTCTAAAGCTTCGTCTACCTGTATTACAAAATTTTCTGTTATTCCTTTTTTACCAATTTGTAATATAGGATTAATCCTATTTGCTAAACCCTTTAAATAACTTCTCTGATTACCTGTTAACAATTAATACACTCCTTTAATCAAAAAATTCAAATTCATAACCACATATATATACTAAATCTTTTTCTTCCACTCCCATTTTCTTTAATTCTTCCACTATTCCTTTTCGTCTAATTGTGTCTTGGAAGTATCTTAATGAATCATAACTATCAAAATTAGTAGAATATAAAAGTTTTTCTATAAATTCTCCCTCTACTATATATTTTCCATCTTCCTTTTTTACTATTATTTGTTCTTTATCTTCTTTAAGATCAGATAAATCAATTTCATCATCGAAAGTACTATAATCCTTTTCAATTTCTTTTAGTTTATTCCACATAGCATATTTAAGATTATCTATTCCTTCATAAGTTGCTGCAGAAATGGGATACACCTTAATTCCCTTTTCCTCTAGTTCATTTTTTATTATATTATAGTTTTCTTTTGCCCCAGTTATATCTATTTTATTAGCAGCTACAATTTGAGGCTTATCTTTTAATTTAGAATTGTATTTTTCCAATTCTTCATTTATCTTATAAAAATCCTCTAGAGGCTCTCTACCTTCAAAACCTGATATATCTAATACATGGACCAGCAACCTAGTTCTTTCTATATGTCTCAAAAACTCATGACCTAAACCTGTTCCTTCATGAGCTCCTTCTATAAGACCTGGAATATCAGCAATTACAAAGCTACTTCTTTCTTCTACTTTTACTACACCTAAATTAGGACTTAAAGTAGTAAAATGATAATTAGCAATCTTTGGCTTTGCTGCAGACATAATAGAAAGTAAAGTGGATTTACCTACATTAGGGAATCCTATTAAACCTATATCGGCTAAAAGTTTTAATTCCAAAATTATGGACAATTCTTCTCCCTTTTTCCCTGGCTCTGAAAACCGGGGAGCTTGCCTAGTAGAAGTAGCAAACCTAGCATTTCCCCTTCCACCTCTACCACCTTTTGCTAAAGTAACAGTTTGATTTTTTTCTTTTAAATCCACTATTACTTTATTAGAATTTGCATCCTTTACCAAGGTTCCTACGGGAACTCTTAAAATCAAATCTTCTCCACTTTTCCCATGCATTCTTTTAGTTTTACCATTTTCTCCATTTTCCGCCTTATATATGGACTTATACTTGAAGTCCATTAAAGTTTTTAAACCTTCATCTACTTTCAGAATAATGTTTCCACCATTACCTCCATCTCCACCATAGGGACCACCAGAAGGCTCATACTTTTCCCTACGGAAAGCAACTGCCCCATTTCCACCTTTTCCTGCCTTTACTTCTATATTTGCTCTATCAATAAACATATTTATCATCCTTACTTTCCAAAGTATAGTTCTCTATATATATTAATTAAATTATACCAATTGTATTCACTCTGTCAATAAAAAAGCCATTATAAAAAATTAAAGCTTACCTAGTGGTAAGCTTTAAGCCATTTCTTCTACAGGATAAACACTAACTTGTTTTTTATTTCTTCCTTTTCTTTCAAACTTTATAACTCCATCAACTCGTGCAAACAAAGTATCATCTGAACCTTTTCCTACATTACTTCCTGGATGTATTTTTGTTCCTCTTTGACGCACGATAATATTTCCTGCTAAAACATATTGTCCGTCTCCTCTTTTAACACCTAACCTTTTAGCTTCACTATCTCTACCGTTACGTGTACTACCTGCTCCTTTTTTCGTAGCGAATAATTGTAAATTCAACTTTATCATATTCTACACCTCCCTATACTCGAGAGCTACATTCTCTGGATAGACTTCAACTATAGATATTAAGCCAAGTTCCATTGACCTTAATACTATATTAGCTTTTTCTCTTTTTTCTTTGCCTAGATTACTAGGTAAAGAAACCTTCATAACTCCGTTATCATCATCTATAAAATAATCTATATCTTTTTCATCAATTTTGCAAACTTCATTTAAAGAAACTAAAGCTGTATGGGCTAATACTGATACAGCAGCGCAAACAATGTCAAGGCCCTCACTTGCAAAACCAGCATGGCCTGTTATAAAAAACTTAATAATATTTTTACGCTGGTCTTTATAAATTTTTGCATTAATCATTTTTAGCCTACAATTCCTTCAATTTTTACCTTTGTATAAGGTTGACGATGACCTTGTTTTTTCTTGTAATTTTTCTTTGCTTTGTATTTAAATACAATAATTTTTCTTGCTTTTCCTTGTTCTAGAACAGTAGCTTCAACTTTTGCTCCATCAACATAAGGTTTACCAACAATAGGTTCGTCTTTGGACACAAAAAGAACTTTATCAAAATCTATTTTATCTCCTTCTTTTGCATCAAGTTTTTCAACAAAAATTGTATCTCCTTCTTCTACCCTATATTGTTTTCCACCTGTTTCAATTACAGCATACATTATGACATACACCTCCTCTAACCAGTCTCGCCAATGTTAGGTGACTATGCTTTAATACCCACACTGTGCGGCCTCTTACGACAACTAATTTTATCAAATAAAAAGAGTCTTGTCAATATTTTTTACTTATTATTTTACCTTTTCCATGACAATGTTCACAATTCTGTAAAAAATGTGACGATAAACTATTTCTAACCTTTTTTCTAGTTAACTCTACTAACCCTAATTTAGTCATGTCAACAATATTTACTTTTGTACTATCTTCTTGGGTGTATTTTTTTAACTCCCTAAATACTAAAGAAATATCTTCTTTTTTTCTCATATCAATAAAATCTATTATTATTATACCACCAAGGTCCTGTAACCTTAATTGTTTTCCTATTTCCCTTGCTGCTTCTAAATTTGTTTTTAATATTGTATCATCAAGGTTTGCTTTCCCTGTGTATTTTCCTGTATTTACATCAATAGCTGTTAAGGCTTCTGTCTCGTCTATTACAATGTATCCGCCACTTTCCAATGGTATCTTACCACTAAGAATTTTTTCAATTTCTCTTTTTATATTTCCCCATTTATAAATGTCAAATTCTTCATAAACAATTTTTTTTATATATTGAGGAAAATTAATTTCAATTATTTCTTTTAAATAATCATATTTTTCTTTACTATTAACAATTATTCTATCTATATTCTTTAAATTACTATCTCTGATAATTTGATAGGCAAGACCAATATCTTTGTGCAAAAGTTTTGGTGCTGATATAAAATTTCTTTCTCTTTCTAGTTTTCTGTAGATATTTACCAATATATTGTAGTCCTCTTCTATTTTCTCTTTACTTACATTTTGGCTGGCAGTTCTAAGAATCATTCCCATAGAGTCCTTTTTTATTTCTTTGCCTATAGTTTTCAATCTTTTATTTTCTTTTTTGTTCTTTATCTTTCTAGATATAGATACTTTGGAAATAAAAGGAGTTAGCACAACATATCTACCAGCTAGACTTAAATAGGTAGTAACTTTTGCTCCCTTAGTTTTAAATGGTTCTTTAACAACTTGGACAATTATTTCTTCACCTTCTTTTACTACCTTTTGAATTAATATATTTCCTTGGTCTGTTGATTTTTTTTCTAGCTGTACATCTTTTACATAGAGATAAGCATTTTTACCAATACCAATATCTATAAAAGCCGCTTCCATTCCAGGAAGTACATTTACTACTCTCCCCCTGTATATATTCCCTAATATTTTTTCATCCTCTATTTCATCTATATAAAATTCTACTAACTCGTCTTCTTCTATTATGCCTATTATATTTTCATTTTTTCTTGTATCTATTAGAATACAGTTCATTTAATCTCTCCTAATTATATTTCGTATTCATATTTATTACCTTTTCAGGATTTATAGGTTTATTATCCTTCCAAACTTCAAAATGAAGATACTTATTCCCATTTTTATCTTCGCCTAAAGTTCCTATTTTTTCTCCTTGTTTAACTACATTACCTTTTTCCATATAGACCTTTTGGAGATGCCCGAAAACAAATTTTAAATCTTCATGTTCCATAACTACATAGAAGCCTAAAGCATCTTTATCCTCTATTTGTACTACATTACCATCTGTTACTGCTAAAACTTCTCTTTCCCCTTTTTCTGGTATAATATCTATTCCATTATTAAAAACCGTTTTTTCATCCGATACTTTTACCTCACCAAAAGGTTTGTATATTGCTCCTTTAATTGGTGCCTGAAACTCCATGGAACTTTCTTCTCCAGTAAATACTGATATAATTTTTTCTGGAAGATCAAATATTTTAGTTCCATAAGATTTTAGCTTTTCTCCCGTTTTTACTATACTAAATTCATAATTAATACTTTTGTGAATTATTTGAATTACATTATTAGTAAGTTTAATATTTATTAGTTTTAGCATAAATAAAATGACTAATATTATGGCTGCAATTATTAATTTACTAAATTGGCTTTTTATAAACCTTTTAAGTCTATTATTTTTATATGTTTTATAATTATTATTACGACTTAAAGTTCTATTTCTTTTAAACATAAAATCACCCACCTGTCCTATTTCTATTTTATTTTAAATAGGTGGGTTTTATTACAAACAATATATTATTTAACCTTAAAAACATCATTTTTCAGGGTAAAGACGTCTTTAAAATTATCTGTCATATAAACTTGACTGTCTTTTGTAATAAGTAAAGCATCTACCCCTTCTAATTCATTAATAAACTGTAACCCCTTATCTTTACCTAATATAAATACCGCAGTAGATATAGCATCTCCATCCATAGAATTATCTGAAATAATACTAACTGCTGAAAGTTCATTATTTGCAGGATAACCAGTTTTACTATCTATAATATGATGGTACCTCACATTATCTAATTCAAAATATCTTTCATAATCTCCAGAAGTTACAATCGATTTGTTTTTAATTTCTGCAATACCTACATAACTACCTCTATGCTCAAAAGGATTTTGTATACCAATTTTCCAAGGTTGTTCCACAGGCTTAAAACCTAATGCATATATATCTCCACCAAGGTCAATTATAGCACTTTCTACTCCTTTTTCTTTGAGAATCCTTCCTACCTCATCAGCAGCATACCCTTTTGCAATACCGCCTAGATCTAGGATCATATCCTTTTCACTAAGAAAAACCTTATTATCTTCTAATAATTCTAATTTAGTAAAATCTACTTTACTTTTTTCCTTTAATATTTTTTCTTCAGAAGGAATACTATCCTTTTCAATTTCACCTTCTCCATGAATATCCCATAAGTTCACTAACGGTCCAATAGTAGGGTCATAGGCACCATTACTTATTTCTGCATATTGTTTTGCTGTCTTTATAACTAAATATACATCTTCACTAACTTCCACAGGCTTTACTCCAGCATTTTCATTTATTAAATTAATATCACTATCTTCAATAGTCCTACTCATTTTACTTTCTATTTCTTCTATTCTCTCAAAAACCTCATCTAGGATTTTTTCATCATTACTATCAAAAACTTTTATAGTCATAACAGTATCCATCATAAAATTAGTTCTATCCATAGACTCTTTTTTAGTATTCTTTTTACAGCCACTTAAAGATAATATCATTACAGTAATTATTAAATACATAATATATTTATTCTTTCTTTTCATAGTTTTCCCTTTCCTTTAGTATGGATTTAGAAAATAAATTTTAAAAAACCCTAACACAATGTTAGGGTTTTTTTATTATTTTGCTTCTTCTAATGCCTTTGTAACTAAATCTATCATAGTATCTTTAGTATTTGTTGCACCTGAAACTGCGTCTAATTCTAAATCTTCAACGCCATTATTGTCTATAATTTGTTTACGAATTGCTTTAATAGTATCAAAAGATGGTAAATAAGCATAGTTTTCTAAGGATTTTATATCTCCCTTTTTCACATCTGTTGGTTCTGTTTTTGGTTCGTCACCTTCCATAACTGGTTCATTTTCATCATCTAATACTACTTTTTGACCTTCCATGTCTTCTGTAGCAACATCATAAAAATCTACACCTACGATTTCTCCATCTTTTACAATTACCTTAACTTCTGATAGCCATCCATGACTATCTTCATCTGCTTTAGCTTCATATTCACCATCTTTATAAACTGGGTCATGAGCTTCACCTTTTTCAGCTTTTTCTAAAAGCATAGGTACAATTTCTTTAAAGCTTTCTTTAGTATGAGTAGCTCCTGATACTGCATCAAAATCTACTTCATCTAAGTCCTTCTTTTCATTAAATTGTTCATTAAGATCAGCTAAAACTTTTAAACCTTCTTCATACTTATAATTGCCTTCATTCTTTTCTTCGCCAGAATCAGCTAAAATTTCAACATATTCAAAAGCTGTTATTTCACCATTATCCACTTCCATAGTAGCAAGTGGATAATTGTCATGGTCTCCCACTGGCATTTTTACTAAGTAAAATCCGTCTTGTAACTCCCCACTACTTTCTCCTGCCTTACTAGGAGCTGGATCTTCTTTCTTTTCAGGCTTGTCAGCCCCACAGCCTGCTACTACTAGTGAAACTAGTACTAAAACAAGCATTAATGATAAAAACTTTTTGTTCAATTGAATTCCCTCCTGCATATAATTTTTTCTCTCTCTATATGTTTTAATAGTTAATTAAAACACTATTACTATTATACATATTCTGTTTATTAATTTCAAGTCTTGTTACTAATTGTATATTATTTCTCTTTTACTTTTATTATAGGGATATTTGCTACCAAAGCTGGAATAGGTTCATTATCTGTTTCACCTCTAGTTCTAGTCATTTGAATATCTAGACCTTCCTCATCTATTATCATATATTCAGAGATTACTCTTATAATATCTCCCTTAATCATTTCAAGAAATTTAGGCGATAAATCACCTCTATCATGGACAAGAACTAGTTTTAATCTTTCTTTAGCAACATTTTTACTCTTTTCTTCATCTTTGTTAAACATTTTCAGTATATTCAAAGATATACCCCCTTTTATCCAAACAACATTTTAATTATCTTCGTAAATGTTCCTTCACCATTATCTAAATTAAGTAATTCTATTTCTTCTCCAGTCACTCTTTTAGAAATGTTTCTAAAGGCCTTACCTGCCAAAGCATGTTCGCTTGCTACTACAGGTTCTCCTTTATTAGTTGATATTACAATTTCTTCATCATCTGGTACTACACCTATAAGGTCTATAGACAAAATATCTATCATATCCTCTATATTCATCATATCGCCTTTTTTTACCATATCTGGCCTAATTCTATTTATTAATAATTTTGGATTGTTTAATCCTCTAGCCTCTAATAACCCTATAACTCTATCAGCATCCCTTACTGCCGATATTTCAGGAGTTGCTACAATTATCGAATCATCTGCCCCTGCAACAGAATTTTGAAATCCTTGCTCTATACCAGCAGGTGAATCAATTAAAATATAGTCAAATTCTTTTTTTAATTCATTAGTTAATTCAATCATTTGGTCTGGACTAATAGCAGTTTTATCCTTCGTTTGAGCCGCTGGCAAAAGATATAAGCCATCAAATTTTTTATGTCTTATTAAACCTTGTTTTAGTCTACAAACTTTTTCAACTACATCTACTATGTCATAAACTATTCTATTTTCTAATCCCATAACTACATCTAGATTTCTTAGTCCAATGTCGGCATCCACTACAGCAACTTTATACCCTAACATAGCTAAGCCTGTACCTATATTTGCCGTAGCAGTAGTTTTACCTACTCCACCTTTGCCAGATGTTATTACAACAACTCTTCCCATAAAAGATTCCTCCTTTTATACCTTATTTTTAACTAAATATGATTCTATTAAAACTTCCCCTTTATATATCCTAGCTACTTCAGGTTTCTTGGAAGTTTTAAAGAAGTTGTCAGGACGCCTTGCAATAATGTCCGCAATTCTTAATTGTGTCGGCTGAAGATTATATGCTGCAACTACAGCCTTTCTGTTCCCATTACATCCTGCATGAGCTATACCCCTTAGTGCACCTAAAACTATAATGTTACCCATAGCAATTACGTATGCACCTGGATTTACATCTCCGATTATAACTATATTCCCATCATAATTAAGGGTTTGTCCAGATCTTAGAGTAGTGTTTACAAATTTAGTCATACCTTCCTTTATCTCTGTAAAAAAATTAGCTTTACCTTTTCCTTCCTCAATCTTTTCTTCCTTTGTATTATTTTTTTCTATAATTTCTAAATTATATTTATCTTCTATAATATGCCTAAGTTCATTTTTTTCTATATTAGATAATCTACTTCCTTTAATATCAATAATTTCTCCACTTTCAAAAAAAGATAATGATTCTTTTAACTTCCTTTCCAATTCTTTTTTTACATTCACAAATTTTCCATCTTTAACATATACATATACGCCTTCTTTTGTACCTTTAAAAAGAACTAATTCTTCTTTCATATAGGACAACCTCCAAAGCATCCTTATTAATAGTAATTCTTCAAAAATACTAAAAATCCTTCTTATTTAAAAAATGAATTGGAAGGATTTTACCTTGCCAATTCATTTCCATAAGGCATAACTTTCGTTTCCTCTTCACTATTTAAACCTAAATACTCTGCAATTATATCCCTTACCATAGGTCCAGCATAGCCTCCACTACCACCTTGAACTACTATTGCTGCAACTGCTATTTCAGGATCTTCGTAAGGAGCAAAACCAACAAACCAAGCATAAGAATCATAAGTATCCCCAGTTGCAGGATTTACCCCACTTCTTTCAGCAGTTCCTGTTTTTGCCGCTGCTGATATAGGAAAGTCAGCAAATATACTTCTCGCTGTTCCTTCACTAACCACTTTCTCCATACCTTTTTTCACATGATCTAGATTTTCATAATTATTTAGTTTCATACGTTCAGCTTTCTTATTCTCTTCAAAAACAATTTCTGAATTATCGTAGTTTTTAATCTTATCTACCAATGTTATTTCATGTCTATATCCACCATTAGCTAGGGTAGCAATATAGTTGGCCATTTGAACTGGAGTATAGGCATTTTCCCCTTGCCCTATAGATACATTTAGCGTGTTTCCAATACTCCAACCTGATTGCCCCAAATAAGTGTATTTTATTTTATCCGTTAATCCTTCTCTCTCTCCATCTAATATCTTATCAGGATCTATTCCAAATTCATCTAATTTATTATATACTTCTCCTCTAGTTAAGGGTACCTCCATATCTATCCAACTTACAATTTCTTCAATAGTTTCTTCTATTTCCTTATCTGTCATTTTAACATCTTCTTTTATATATTTCTTTATATTCTGATTTAAATCTCTTCTTAATAATCCTTTAGTTGAAACTATTTTACTTTCTGGATCTGGAACTCCACCGGAAGACTCATTTGGTATATTAATTTCAATGCCAGTTTTTTCACCTAAGCCAAATTCCTTAGACATATTTGTAATATCTTCTATTTCTAATTTTACACCTAAAGATTCTCCCGTCTTTTGATTCATTCCCAATGCTAAAGAGTAGAAATAATAGTTACACGAATCCCTTAAGGCTTCATATACATTTACTGGTCCATGAGTGCCTTTATTATCATTCCATATCCAGCAACCCATTTCTGTGTCACCAATATCTACTTTACCCATATCTCTAATAGTTTTTTCTGGATTCATACCTTTCTCTAAACCTGCTAATGCTGTAACCATCTTGTAAATAGAACCAGGCTGAACGGCCGTTTGTGTAGCCGTATTTAATAAAGGTCTAGGGGCTAATAAGTCCTCTTCATTCTCTGGAAATAAACTTTCCCAGTCAGCACTAGAAATGCCTGTAGCAAATAAATTAGGATCATAGGCTGGATAATTAGCTAAAGCTAATAATTCCCCAGTCTTAACATCTACAGCAACCACTGCACCTGATGTAGCATTTTTATAAGGTCTACCTTTTTTCCTACTAGTCCCAAATTTATAATTTCCCCATTCACTTTCATAGGTTCCTGCTACCTGTATTCCCTCTAATGTTTTCTTTAAAGACTCTTCAGCTACTTGTTGCAATTTAGCATCCATTGTTAAATATAAATTATCCCCTGGTATAGCTTTCTCTTCACTTAATACTTTTGTAGTATTTCCCAAAACATCTACTTCTACTTTTTTAATACCATTTTTACCTCTTAGCTTGTCCTCAAAAGTTTCTTCTACTCCTGTTTTGCCTATAAGATCATTTGGTGAATATTTTTGTTCATTAATATATTTACTAATCTCATTAGGTTGAGAAATTTTCCCTAAGTATCCGAGAGCATGAGCTGCTGTAGTTCCCATTGGGTAATACCTAATAGGTTCTATAGAAACTTTAACACTTGGTACTTCCATCATTCCCTCTTCTATCTTTGCTACTGTGGTGTCTTTTATACCATAAGCAACATTTATTGGTTCATAAGCCCTATATCCTTGTTTTTGTAATTGATCATACATAAGTAACACAGATCGAGTCTCATAGGGATTTATATCTTTATCAATTTCAAACTCTTTTCTTAAATACTCAAAAGCTTCCTCTGGCGAGCTCTTTTTAGGTATTTTATATTTTGTAAACCAGTCATTTTTGTTCTTCAAAGATGCATATTTCCATTCAGAAACTGTAATTTTAGGATTTATTCCATTATTCAATAATATTTCCTGAGTTCTATTTTTAATCTTATCGTCAGTAATTACAGATCCTATAGTTTTTGTTTCCTTTCCTAATTCAATTAAAGTTTCAATAGGTTTCTTGTCAGCATCTGATTTTTTCCCGTCTTTATATTTATAAATAACTGTATTTTCTTTTTCATTTACTTCATATATAACTGGACATTCTGTACCTTTTTCTTCTATTTTACTTATTAATAACTGTCCTGGAATAACTTTATTAATAGTATTACCTTTCTTATCAGTTTCTTCAATAACAGTTCTTAATAGTTCATCTATAGAGGTTTGTAATACTATATTTGTAAAGTCATCTCTTGCCTTTGACTCAATAGTTATATTATTAAACTTTTTCATGAGAAATCTTTTTTGTTCTAAAAACTCCATATCATAAACAATAGCATAAGGTTCCATTTTTATATTACTTTGGAGTCCTTTATTTTTTATTAAATTATATGTTAATTCTCTTGATATTGGATGAGAAATAATATTTCTTATAATATTTTTATCGTCGCCTATTAGCTTTAATAATGTTCCTTTTGCATCCATATTCCCAGGAATATCATTTTCTTTTTTCCACTTATCAATATCTTTAGAATCGTCAAAGTAAATTGATAAATTACCTCCTTCGATTTTTGTGGAAACAGGAACTTCTATCCCCTTATTTTCTAAAGCATGAATAGCCTTATTTGCCGTAATAAAATAATAAGTTTCTGAAGAATCCCCAGCTTTGTAAAAGGTATTTAACACACTTGGGAGTAATTTATTTTCAACGATTATATCTATAACCTTATCATCTGGACTTATATTTTCCTTGGAATAATCTTCATCAGTTGAATACTCAAATACATTTAATTCGATAGGGAAATCATCTACATAGTCTACACCATCTTCTTCTAGTAATCTAACAAGTTTTAATATAATTTCGTTTCTTGTTTTTTTATTCTTAGATAGTTCATCTTTCAATATTTGTACAGTAAAACTTGGCTTATTTCCTGCTAAAAGCCTACCATGTCGGTCTCTTATTTCTCCTCTTGGTGCAGTTATGGAAATTTCTTTTAAACGCTTATTATCTGATAAGTCTCTATAGTGATCTCCTTCTACTATAGTCAGAGTTGCAAGTCGAAAGGACAATATAAAAAGCATTACAGCAATAACTAGTATTAAAACATTATATCTATTTTTAAATATTTCTAAGAACTTCAATTATCTCACTCCCTATTACCTTCTAAACTTTATGGAAGGAACGGTAATCATCTTTAAGAATAATTTATATATTGGTATAGCTAAAATGCCATTATATATAATCTCTACTATACCTATGTTCTTAAAGACGAAACCAAAAGATATCTTTGCAGATAAAAAGTACATAACCGCATAATAGAGCAAATAATAAGCTACAGTAGATATAGCAGTAAAAATAATAGGTATAATCAAGCTTTCCTTATATACTTTTTGTTCAGTTTTTCCTATACAATATCCAATAAAAAAGTAGACAAATGCATTTGCACCAATAGTCACACTAAAGAAAATATCTTGCAGAAAGCCTATTAAGAGACCAACTATGCTACCTGCTTTTTCTCCTTTTAACAAAGCTAAAGAAACTATAATTATTAAAGCAGTATTTGGGACTACTCCTAATATAGCTATATGATGAAAAATAGTGCTTTGCAATATGAAATTAATTATAATAATTATCGATATGGTTAAAATTTCCAATGTCTATACCCCTTATTATTTATTAGATATTATATAAACTTTATATATTTTCTTAAAATCAACAGCTGGTGAAATAATAACTCTTTTCATCAAATCATCATCTTTTTTAATTACTTCCTTTACATCACCAATATATAAGTTTTTAATATAGCTTCCACCTAAACCTGAAGTCATTAGCTTGTCTCCTTTAGTAATATCTGCTTTACTTTCAAACAAATATCCATTTAACTCCCCATCGACATTACCAGATAACATTCCACCATCTTGAGTCCTAATTATCTTAAAAGATATTTTACTACTTTCATCTACTATGGAAGTAACTTTAGCCCAATCTTTCCCTACTTCCACCACTCTACCAATAACTCCTTCATGATATACATTTCTTTCTCCTTCTACACCTTGGACTACTATATCATCTTTTTTAATTCCATCATTACTTCCTTTGTCAATCATAAATCTATTAAACCAATTTCCTGGTTCTTTTCCTATTACTTGGGCAGGTATTAGATCATATTTTGTGTTCTTAAATAGTTCCGCCTCAGTCCTAAGAAAGTCGGATTTTCCTATAACATCTTCATACTTTCTATTTTCGTCTTCCAAAGCAGCAATCTTCTTTTTTAACTCTTCGTTTTCACTTTTTAAATTCCCAATATTACCTATGGAGCCAAAAAAGCCTGCAAATTTTTGCCCTGTATTGTAAAAGAATTTTTCTATAGGTGCAAAAACACTTCCAAAAACATTCTCCGTTTTTGTCATTTTTTTTCGCCCAGTGTTAGTCATACCCATAGTAATAATTAGAATGATAGCAACTGCTGTCACTACCATTCTACTTTTATATTTTTTAAAAATGGACATATTCATCACCACTGATCCTATTATTTTAGGATAAAGTTTTTCTTAATATTTCAATACTTTCTAAAGCTTTTCCAGTTCCTATAGCTACACAATCTAATGGCTGCTCAGCTATTTGTACTGGCATTCCAGTTTCTTTTCTAATTAATTTATCTATTCCTTCTAAAAGTGCTCCACCACCAGTTAACATTATACCTAATTCCATAATATCAGAAGCTAATTCTGGTGGAGTTTTTTCAAGAGTAAACTTTATAGCCTCAATTATATTTGATATTGGTTCTTTCATTGCACCGTGAATCTCTTTAGAAGTTATTTGTATAGTTTTTGGTAGTCCACTAATTAAATCCCTACCTCTAATTTGCATTTTGGATTCTTTCTCTGACATACTAGCTGTACCAATTGTTATCTTAATTTCTTCTGCAGTTCTTTCACCTATCATAAGACTGTATTCTTTCTTAATATAATTAACTATAGCTTCATCTAATTCATCCCCACCTACTCTAATGGACCTACTAGTTACTATACCACCTAATGAAATAACAGCTACTTCAGTGGTTCCTCCTCCAATATCGATAATCATGCTTCCAGTTGGATCTTGTACAGGTAAATCTGCTCCTATAGCAGCTGCCATAGGTTCTTCTATTAAATAAGCATCTCTAGCACCAGCATGAATTGTTGCCTCTTCTACTGCTCTTTTTTCTACTTCTGTTACGCCACTTGGTACACAAACTACTACTCTAGGCCTAAAAATAGAACTTCTTTGATTTGCTCTTTTAATAAAATATTTAAGCATACTTTGAGTTACGTTAAAGTCAGCAATAACTCCATCCTTTAATGGTCTTATTGCTATTATATGTCCAGGAGTCCTACCAATCATCCTTTTTGCTTCTTCTCCTACAGCAAGTACTTCTTTTGTGTTAGTTTGAATTGCAACTACTGAAGGCTCTCTAATCACTATATCTTTTCCTTTTATATAAACTAGTGTATTTGCTGTTCCTAAGTCGATTCCCATGTCTTTTGTAAATATATCAAACAATCCCATGATCCTTTCATCTTCCTTTCTTTAGCTTAGATTAAATTTTTTTCTTTAAAACTTATATACTTATTATCACCAATGATTATATGATCTAACACTTTAATACCAACTATATTCCCTGCCTCTACTAATCTATTTGTTACATTCACATCCTCGAGACTAGGTGTTGGATCGCCGCTTGGATGATTATGTACAAGTATAACAGAATTAGCACTTTTTTTAATGGCTAAATTAAAAACTTCTCTAGGATGAACAATAGATTGATTTAAATTGCCAACAGATATATTTTCTATGCTTATTACTTGGTTCTTCGTATCTAATATAATAGTCTTAAAATGCTCTTTTTTCAAGTGCCTCATTTCTTCCATTAATAGGTTTAAAATTGTATTTGGAGAATTTACTTTTATTTTTTCATCTGCTACATAAGTAGATATTCTTTTTCCCAATTCTACAGCAGCTAAGATTTGAGCTGCTTTACATTTCCCTATTCCTTTTATCTTTATTAATTCTTCTAAAGTCACATTGGACAAATAAACAATACCTTCTTTATCAATACTTAATATTCTTTGTGCTAAATCAATAGCAGTCTCTTCTTTATAGCCAGTTCTAATAATAATTGCTACTAATTCAGTATTTGATAAAGAATTAGCTCCATAACGCGCTAATTTCTCTCTCGGTCTTTCAGTTATAGGTAAATCCTTAATGGTGTATTCCTTATTATTATCTATAGTTACTTTCATAAACCCACCACCTTTTATTTTATAGCAAACTAATACGAAAATATTTCTCTAAAAGTTTGTCTAACTTTGGGATGGGAAGTCCTACAACATTTGAATAACAACCTTTTATTTCTTCGATTAAAATCTCACCTTGATCTTGTATTCCATACCCCCCTGCTTTGTCTTTATACTCCCCTGTATCTAAGTATCTTTCAATTTTATTTTCTGATAGTTTTCTAAACCTTACCATTGTTTTTTCATAATCAATTATTTTTCTATTTGTTTGCACCTCTATTATAGACAAACCAGTAATAACAAAATGTTTCTTACCATTCATCATCCTAATCATATGCCTAGCTTCATCCTTATCCTTAGGTTTACCCAGTATATTATTATTTAGGTAAACTAAAGTATCAGCAGCAATTATTATCTCATTTCCAATAAATTTTCCTGCTATGTCTTTAGCCTTTGCAAAGGCTAAAGACATAGCAACCTGCTCTGGCCTTTCCCTAGGAGAAATAATCTCTTTAACATTACTTGGTCTTATAATAGGTTCAATACCATATTTTAGAAGTAAATCTTTCCTTCTAGGAGAAGCTGAAGCAAGAATAATCCTTTTCATTATATCACCTTAACATTATTAGTTTCAAAGAAATTTTCCCATTTTTTTTTTAAATTATTTGTGATAAATATTGAAGCCAATCCTACAAAATATCCGGTAAATAAACTTATAAGGAGTAATATTGGTAAATATGAAAAGATTCTAAAATTCTTCATCATAATACTTGCAACAAATACCTGACCTGTATTATGAGCTACTGCACCAAAAATACTAACTCCTATAAGGCTAAAAACTTTAGAGAAGTATGCATATACTATATACATTACAATACCACTAAATATTGCTCCAAATAAACTATAAAATAGGCTTGATACACTTCCTGTTATTAATGTAAGCACTAAGCTTTTTAGTATTCCTACAACCATTCCTTCCTTGAACCCATAAAGCACTAAAGTTATTAGTATTACTATATTTGATAGTCCTAACTTAGCTCCAGGAGCAACATAAGGCAATGGCATAAAAGATTCAATAACCCCTAAAACAAGCCCAAGCGCAACTAATAACGACAAAAATATCATCTTTCGTACTTTATCCATTTTACCACTCTTTTCTAATGGCTAATATAATCCACATCGTTATCCTCCACTTCACCTATTATCTCAATCACTAGTTTATTCGGTAAGCAAACAATAACTTCTCCTGGTTTTGATATATAGCCTTGTTTCACATCTAATTGGTCAGGACAATCTGCTTCTATTACCCTCACCTTTCCATCACCTATTTCTAATAAATTATAGCCAAATTCAGTTTCTATTTTAAGTTCTTTGCCTACAACTTTAGGGTCAAAATAAATAGTCTTATAATCTTTTCCATCTACCTGAATTTTTACATATTTTTTATTATATGCACTGGCAAAGTTCTTTATATATATAAGAGATACAATGCTAGTTATTATAATAAAAATTATTAGATATTTATCCCCTTTTGTCAATGATCCACTTCCTTCATAAAATAACAATACATAATATACATATTAAGTTTACCATGTCTGTTTTTTAAATACAAGTTACAATTTTTATAAAAACAGACCTTTATATTAGAAAAAAGGGCCCTATTAAATAGGCCCTATCTTTTTCAGCATTTATGCTTTTGCTTTGGCTTTAGCCTTTGCCTTTGCTAAAGCTTTAGCTTTCGCTTCTTTCTTTGCTTTTTCCTTTGCTTCTATGTTTTCTAATACCTTTGTTAAATCTGTCCATATAGCACCTGTCGGACATACTTCAGCACATATACCACAAGCTTCACAATTTTTATAACATTCTTCATAATTTATTTTAGCTAAATTATTTTCCATTGTTATTGCATTGAAAGGACAATTTTTAACACATATACCACAGCCAATACAGCCTATAGAACAATTTTTCCTTACTACTTTTCCTGGATCATTGCTATAACATTTTATTACTGTTCTTTGTTCATAAGGTACCATTTCTATTATGTTTTTAGGACATATTTCTACACATTGTTTACAACCTGTACACTTTTCCTTATTAATTACTGCAATTCCATCAATTATATCAATAGCATCAAATTGACATACAGTTTGACAAGTTCCAAATCCTAAACAACCATAACTACATGCTTTACTTCCACCAGCAATTCGATTGGCTGCTCTACAATCTTTTATTCCTTCATATTTAAATTTCTCTTTTGCTTTACAATCACTTCCCTGACATAGTACAGCAGCAACCATTTTTTCATCTGCTTCTGCATTAACACCCATTATTTCTCCAACTTTATCTGATACTGGTTGTCCACCTACACTACAGCTATTTACAGCTGCAGTACCTTTAGCTATAGCATTAGCTAAACCATCACATCCTGGGAAACCACAGGCACCACAATTTGCACCAGGAAGTACCTTTCTAATTTCTTCAACTTTTGGATCCACTTCTACTGCAAAGGCTTTCGAAGCCAATGATAGTATGATTCCAAATAATAAACCTAAGCCTCCTAAAACTGATACAGAATAAATTATAGTATTCATCAATATACCTCCTATACAAGCCCATTAAAGCCTAAGAAGGCTATAGACATAAGACCTGCTGTTATTAAAGCTATTGGAAAGCCTTCAAGAGCTTCTGGAACATCTGCAAGTTCTAATTTTTCCCTAATACCAGCCATTAATATAAGAGCTAATCCAAAACCTATAGAAGCTCCTACTGCATTTACAATTGTCTGAATTAAATTATAACCTTCTTGTATGTTTAAAATAGCTACTCCTAATACAACACAATTTGTAGTAATAAGAGGCAAATAAACTCCTAAAGCCTGATATAAATTAGGACTTACTTTCTTCATAACCATTTCAACAAACTGAACTAATGCAGCTATGATTAAAATAAATACTATTGTTTGAAGGTATCCAAGCTTCAATGGATCTAGTACTGCTTTTTGAATTACATAAGTAATAATAGAGGATAATGTAACTACAAAGGTTACAGCTATACTCATACCAGTTGCAGTTTCAGTTTCATTAGATACCCCTAGGAATGGACATATACCTAGGAAACGTGCTAAAACAAAATTGTTTACAAATATAGTACTAACTAGTATAGTAAATAAATTCATCTATGCTTCCCCCTTTACTTTGGAATCAGAAGCCGCCTTATTCATTCTCACTTTATTGAAAATTCCAATAAGAATACCTAACAATATAAAGGCCCCTGGTGGCATTATAAATATTAGTGCTGGTTGGAAAGCATCGCTAAATAATTTATAACCAAATATACTACCAGCCCCTATAATTTCCCTTAGGCTACCTAGCACAAGTAATGCTAGGGTATATCCTAATCCCATACCTAGTCCATCTACAATAGATGGCAATACTCCATTTTTTGACGCAAATGCTTCAGCCCTAGCTAATATAATACAGTTTACAACTATTAATGGAATAAATAACCCTAAAGCATTGTATATATCTTGAGCATAAGCTTTTAAAAACATTTCTATTATTGTTACAAAAGTTGCAACAACAACTATATATGCAGGTATACGTATTTTATCTGGTATTATATTTCTAATTAAAGATATAACTAAATTAGAACCCACTAATACAAATATTACTGATAATCCCATTGCTAAGCCATTTACTGCAGTAGTAGTTACTGCCAACACTGAGCACATACCTATAAGTTGCACAAATACAGGATTATCTTTTATTAAACCATTATAAAAAATCTCAGAAAGTTTCAATATTTACACCTCCGAATACTAATTACTTAGCAAAATTATCAACAAATGTTTCTCTAGCAATATTTACACCCTGAGCAACAGCATCAGTAGTTATAGTTGCACTAGTAATTGCTAATACCTCATTTTCTCCAACAGGTTCACTATTCACTACAACTAATGATTCACCTACAGGTTTATTATTAAATCTTTCCTGAAACTCAGGTTCTGTAGCTCTTGCTCCTAAGCCTGGTGTTTCTGCATGATCTAAAACCTTCATACCTGTTATTTTACCTTCTAAAGATATTCCAGTCATTACTTCAATATTCCCACCAAATCCTAAAACTTCCGTTTTAATTACATATCCAACTACTTCACCACTACTATCTAATCCTTCAAAAATTTCTAATACTTCAGGACTTGATTTTTTTATTTTTTCAGTTTCTTCACTTAAAAGTTCGAAATTCTCAGCAACAGATAATGCTTCTTTTCTTGCATTATCATTGGCCAATTTATCTGCTTCAGCTATTTTATCTGCTGTAATAAAGTTTGAAATTCCTAAAATTGTGGCTGATACTGCCGTAACAATTAATAATACTAAGCCTAGTTTTAGGGTCTCGTTCATTTACTTCACCTCCCCAAACACTTTAGGTTTTGTAAGTTTCTCAATTAAAGGTGTAGCTACATTCATAAGCAAAATTGAATAAGACACTCCTTCTGGATATCCACCTTTCACCCTTATTAGAGCTGTTAAAAATCCTGCCCCTATACCAAAAATAATTTGTCCTAATGGTGTTACTGGTGAAGATGAATAATCTGTAGCCATATAAAAAGCTCCTAGTATAAGTCCTCCAGATAATAAATGATAAGGTATATATTCACTTTCAACTCCAAATAATAATAGCATAATAAGAGTAGTTGCTATATAAGTAGTTGGTATTCTCCAATTTATAACTCCCCTAATTAGCAAATAAGCAGCACCAACTAATAGTAATAAAGCTGAAGTTTCTCCTAAACTTCCTGCTACATTTCCAATAAATACTTCTTTCAATTCAGGTAATGTACTTCCAGATTCAGCTACTGTTGCAGATGCAGCAGCATCTGAAAATCCATATTTAATAATAGATAGTGGTGTTGCTTCAGTAGCAGCGTCTACACCTGGTGACACAAAATCAGACATTAGAGTTGGCCATGAAGTTAATAACATAGCTCTTGCAGCTAATGCTGGATTCATAAAATTTGAACCTAATCCACCAAAAAATTGCTTAACTATTATAATTGCAAAAGCTGAACCTACAACAGGTATCCACCAAGGCGCTGTCGGTGGTAAATTAAAGGCTAATAATATTCCAGTAATTACTGCACTTAAGTCCTTTATTGCAATTGGCTTACCAAAAACTTTCTGAATTAAAGCCTCAAATCCTACTGCTGATATAACAGAAATTAATATTAATTTGAAAGCATTCATTCCAAAAAAGTAAATACTTCCTATTATTGCTGGAACTAACGCTATAATAACATCTAGCATAATCCTTTGAACCGATTCCCCAGATCTTAAATGAGGAGATGAGGTTCCAATTAGACTTCCCTCTTTTAAAATCTCTTCTGCTTCTACGGAAGTCATCGTTTTACTGCTATCCATGGATAATTCCTCCTATTCATTTCTATGATTTTTTTCTTTTTGATATAATTTCACCTTTAGCCAATCTAATTGACTCTACTAAGGCCCTCTTTGAAGGACAAATATATGAACATGCGCCACATTCTATACAATCTAATGCATGATATTCTTCAGCTTTATCAAATTTTTCTTTTAAGGTAAATTTATTTATATACAATGGTTGTAAATTAACAGGACATACTTCTAGACATTTTCCACATTTAATACAAGGTTGTTCTGGCTCAGGATTAGCCTCTTCTTGAGTTAACACAAGTATTCCACTAGTTCCTTTAATTAATGGTATTTCATCTGTATACTGACTAATCCCCATCATAGGACCACCCATTATAATTTTTCCAGGTGCCTTAGCATATCCTCCACATTCCTCGATAATATCCTTGAAGCTTGTACCAATTTTTACAATTAAGTTTTTAGGCTCTTTTATCCCTTTTCCCGTTACTGTAACAATTCTTTCATAAAGAGGTTTGCCTTCTCTTACAGCCTCACCTATAGCATTTGCAGTTCCAGCATTACTTACTATTGCCCCTACATCCATAGGCAAGCCTCCAGAAGGAACTTCTCTATTTGTTATTGCGTTTATAACTCTTTTTTCATCTCCTTGAGGATATTTTGCTTTTAAAGAAACAACTTTAATGTCTTTTTCATTCTTGCAAACTTCCCTTAATTTCTTGATAGCTTCCGGCTTATTATCCTCAATTGCTATAAAACCTTCTTCTACTCCTACAGCCTTCATAATCACCTTAAGACCAAAAACTACAGCTTCTGGTTTTTCAACCATTAGTCTATAATCTGATGTCAGATAAGGCTCACATTCTGAACCATTAATAATAATAGTATCAATTTTTTTATCCTTAGGAGGAGATAGTTTAACATGAGTTGGAAAACCAGCTCCACCCATTCCAGTAATCCCTGCATCTTTTATGATACTTAATATTTCATCCTTTGTTAATTCATTTAAACTATCATGAGATTTTAGTGAAGGATCTACTTCATTTTTTCCATCTGACTCTATAGTAATAGAATTTACTGTCATTCCCGTTGGTGACATATGAGATCCTATTTCTTTAACTGTACCTGATATACTAGAATGTACAGGTGCAGAAACAAAAGCCTGTGCCTGTCCTATTACTTGGCCCACTTTTACCTTATCACCAACTTTAACTACAGGATCACAAGGTGCTCCTATATGTTGCTGTAAAGGTATAATAACTTTCTCAGGCTCCCTAGCTTTTTCCAAAGGAAGATTTTCTGTAAACTTTTTAAAACCAGGAACTTTAGTCCCTCCTTTAAAAGTTAAGTTTTCCAATTTCATACTTTCCACCTCTTTTTATTTATTATAATTTTTATTTTGTATATAGATTAAATGTTAAATTTATTCATAGAAAAATACCCAATCACTTCACAGGACCAGGTACATATTTTTGATTATTTTTATTATACCACTAAATGATTATAATGTATAGAAAATAACGTTAATTAATACTTTAACAAAGTATTGGCGCCATTAATAGACATATGCCATATTGTAAAATTTATTATACCACTTGTTATTTTATATACAATTATTAAGTGAAAACGTAACCAAATAGGTCATTCTACATCTCTATATTAAGCTGGAGGGGTTCATTTGGATGTATTAAATTAGACAAACTTAATCCTAAAAGTCTTACTTTTTTTTCTAAAGAAAATTTATTAATTAAAATAGATTTACTAATTTCAAAAATGGTAGAGTATTTATTTGTAGGAATGTTTAAAGTTAAGCTTCGAGTTTCAACGGAGAAATCTTCATATTTTACTTTTACTGTTATAGTTTTAGCTATAGTATTATGGTGGTCTAATTTGTGAGCGAGACTTAAAGAATATTCAGCTAACTTATTAACTAAAAAATTTATATCATCTACATCATCTATGTAAGTCTCCTCTTCTCCAACAGATTTAGTCTTTATATTATTTTCAACAACTCTATTATCAATACCTTTTGAAAAGTCTGACAACTCCTTCCCCCTCTTCCCAAACTTCTTAATTAGTACATTCATATCATATCTTTGCATATCACCAATGGTATAAATTCCTAGTTTATTTAATTCTCTTTCTGTTTTAGGTCCTACTCCCCATAGTTTTCTTATGGGTAAAGGTGCCAAAAAGTTTATTACTTCATCTTTTTTCACTATAGTAAGTCCATTAGGTTTTTCTACATCAGAAGCTAATTTAGCTAAGAACTTGTTAAATGATATACCTATAGATACAGTAAGCCCTAATCCATTCTTTATTCTCTTTTTTATAGATTTAGATATAAGGTAAGGATCTTTTCCTGTTACATCTAAAAAAGCTTCATCTATTGATATAGGTTCTATTATTAAACTATATTCTTTAAGTATTCCATTTACTTCTTTAGAAACTTCCTTATATCTTTTCATTTTTACAGGAAGAAACACCCCCTCGGGACATAACTGTTTAGCCCTAGCCATAGACATAGCCGAATGAACACCATATTTTCTAGCCTCATAAGATGATGCAGAAACTACACCTCTACTACCAGAACGTCCACCTACAATAATAGGCTTCCCTTTTAATGATGGATTATCTGCTTCCTCTACTGAAGCATAAAAAGCATCCATATCTACATGAATAATTGATCTTTTAGTCATGGTAACACCCTACTTAATTTATTAAAAAAATCATACAGCCTTGTATGATTTTGGTGCAGGAGAAGGGACTCGAACCCTCACAGGCTTAGCCTACTACCCCCTCAAGATAGCGTGTATGCCAATTCCACCACTCCTGCAGTTCATTATTATTATTGTATACTATATATTATAACTTATAATATATTTTTTTCAACTATTTTTTCTTTTGATATTCTTTTGGAATATACCAATTTTCGATATTATTGTATACATTATTAAAATTTGGTTTGACATCCCCTTGTATTTTATTGCTTGACAATAAAGCCTTATTTCTAAAAAGTAAACTTATATAAGGTAGTTCATCTATAATTTCTTTTTCTAACTTTT
>NFYZ01009939.1_pt1 | contig 26995 bp, 25 predicted proteins | sample 1092561 | NCBI WGS metagenome assembly NFYZ01 (sample SAMN03609887, study PRJNA323583) | gut metagenome | isolation source: feces | host: Rattus norvegicus | place: Malaysia | collected 2013 | reverse complement strand
ATCTACCCCGAGACCATTAGCCCTTTGAAACGCTACAACTGCATTATATGTAGCTGGGCCAAAACTTCCATCTACCTTGCCAGCATTGTAGCCTAATTCATTCAAACGTTTTTGTAGTGCAGATACTTGAGAGCCTTTACTACCTCTTCTCAAGGTTTGAGTTATAGGTGCACCATTACTGTTACTGCTTGTACTACCTTCAGATGGTTTAGTACTATTAGAATACAACTTATTTCTCGTGTTATTTCCTACAATACCATCTACTGCCAGTCTATACTTTCGTTGAAAAGCCTTAACTGCATTTTGAGTACGGCTACCAAAGATACCATCGGCTTTACCGCTATTGTACCCTAAGCTGTTTAGCCTTTGCTGAAGTTCTTTTACATCTGCTCCTCTACTACCCATCTTCAACAACCTATTAGATGTAGCTTCTGCTACAGACCCAAAGACCAATGTGGTAATTAAGAGAATTAACACCAAATATGGTGTCTTCTTGTTCATATTGTCACCTCCTTTCACCTTTACTATTAAATCATTGGTAGGGAAACAAATCAAGGTTCTTAATTATTTTTCATATTTTTTGGACTTAGGACCTATGTCTAAAAATTTTCATAAAAAACCGTGACACAAAATTGCATCACGGTTTTCTTATACCCTAATAAATTTTTAATTATCACCTAATCTTTCCTCTATTAAATCAGCTAATTCTGCTGCCATATCAGAAATTTGTTTAATATCCTTTCCTTCTATCATTACTCTTACTAATGGTTCAGTCCCTGAAGGCCTTATTACTACTCTACCTTCCCCATGAAATATTTTTTCTAATTTTTCTATTTCTTCTTTTATAACTTCATCTTCTAAATACTCATATTTAAGTTCTTCCTTTACTTTTGCATTTTTTAAAACCTGTGGAAAACTAGTCATTAGGCTATTTAATTCAGACATCTTTTTACCTGTTTTCTTCATAATTGATGTTAATTGTAATGCTGTTAAAAGACCATCACCTGTTGTATTGTGTTCTAAAAATATAATATGTCCTGATTGTTCTCCTCCCAGCACATATCCATTCTTGTACATTTCTTCAATAACATATCTATCTCCAACTTTAGTTTTAACAATATTCATTTTATTCTCTTTTAAGTAATTATCTAAGCCTATATTAGTCATAACAGTGCCAACTACTGTGTCTTTATTTAATTTTTCTTCCTCTTGTAATTGGGTAGCACATATAGATAATATATGATCTCCATCTATTATTTCTCCTTTATCATCAACTGCTATTAGCCTATCAGCATCTCCATCAAAAGCAATACCTATATCTGCTCCCATGTTTAATACTAACTCTTGTACCATAGTAGGATTAGTGGAACCACAATTTACATTTATATTTACACCATTTGGTTCATTATTTATTACTTTTACTTCTGCATTTAAATCCCTAAATATCTTAGGTGCTACATTAGAAGCAGCTCCATTCCCACAATCCATTGCTACTTTTACACCATCAAAATCTAAACTGATTGTTTCTTTTAGAAAATTAATATATTCAATTTCTCCATCTTCAAAGGTTACTTTATTACCTATATCTTCACCAATAGGTCTTAAAGGGATTTCTATATCATTTAATATGTAATTTTCAATTTCTTCTTCTATATCGTCATTAAGCTTAAACCCATCTTCATTAAAAAATTTAATACCATTGTATTCTATAGGATTATGAGATGCAGAAATTACAATACCAGCTAAAGCATCATGCTTTCTTGTTAAATAAGCTACAGCTGGTGTAGGAATTATGCCTACTGAAATAACATCTAATCCTGTAGAACAAATCCCCGCTACTAAAGCCGCTTCTAACATATCTCCAGACTTTCTAGTATCCCTACCTACAACAATAGTTCCTTTTTTATCATTTGATAGTACATAAGCACCTGCTCTTCCAACTTTATATGCTAGCTCTGGGGTTAAATATTCATTTGCAATACCTCTAATACCATCAGTTCCAAATAATTGTCCCATTTTTTTCAACCTCCTGATAATTATATCTATTATAATAGCATATCAGTTTCTACTACACAATGTTTTATTTCATTATTCTAAAAATGGGTATTCCATCAATACTATTTTTTCTAAAACTTCTTTACTATTTTTAGAAGGATCTTCAATTACAATATCTAATAAAAACTCTAAAATGTCACCAATAATTTTTCCTTCCGAATACCCTAAATTTATAATATCATTTCCATCAATCTTTAAATGCTTTATATCAAAAGCCTCGTTTTCTTCAAGGGCCTTTTTTACCCGACCCTCTAATTCCAGTATATTATCAATAGAGGCCTCCGAACTAGAACACTTTCTATCAGCTTTTTGTAAATCAAATAAATTAAAAATATTTTTCTCTCCTACCCTTCTAATTAATCGTTTTACTCCTTTATCTGAAAAATTACCATATTTATTCATATGCTCCTTTACCAATATTAAAACCTTTTCAGTGAAATCATTGGAGCATTTAAATCTTTTTAATACTTTCTCTCCAATTTCAACACTTAATCTATCATGTCCATAAAAATGTCCTATTCCATCATCACCTAATGTAAAGGTAAAAGGTTTACCAATATCATGAAGTAATGCTGCCAATCTTACCGATAATATAGTAGGTGAATAGTCAACAACACATAAAATGTGATTATATACATCTTTATCATGATGAGGATTATGTTGTTCAAATCCAATAGTTGGAATTAATTCTGGTAAAATAAATTCTAATAATTCAAGTTCTTCCATTAATTTAATTCCTATAGAAGGTTTTTCACACAGTAATACTTTAAAAAATTCTTGTCTAATCCTTTCAACGCTAACCTTTGAAATATTTTCGCTTAGTTTTTTACCTGCAGCATAGGTTTTATCTTCTATATCAAAATTTAATTTACAGGCAAAACGTACTACCCGCATAATTCTTAAATAGTCCTCAGAAAACCTATCTACAGGATTACCAACAGTAACCAATCTTTTATTTTTTAAATCTTCAATTCCATTAAAAGGATCTATAAAACCAGATCTATTGTTATAAGCTATTGCATTTATTGTAAAATCTCGTCTAGATAAATCCTTTTCTATTGAAGATAAAAACTTAATCCATTCTGGTCTTCTTCCATCTACATAATCTCCTTCACTTCTATAAGTTGTAACTTCCACATCCCCTTCATTTAAATGTACAACTATAGTACCAAATTGCTTCCCTACATTAATAGTGGTTTTGTCTCTAAAAACATTTTCTACCTCTTCTGGCAAAGCATTAGTAGTCACGTCAAAATCATTAGGTTCTTCTCCAAGTAGAGCATCCCTAACACATCCACCAACAATAAAGGCTTCATATCCATTTTCCTCTAATCTATTTAACACAAATTCTACATATAATGGTATATTTATTACCATAGTATCACTCCAAAATTCTAGTATTTAATATTAATATATTTTTTCCCTTATATCTATTTCTAATTTTTAAAAACATATTTAGGTTCTCTATTTTGATCCCACACTTCTACAGTTACCTTTTCATAAGGATACTAAATGTACTCCATTTCTGGTATAGTTCGTGCAAAATAAAGAGTTCTTTTCTTCAAAATCTTCCTTCTTTCTTGCCTAACCTTATTTTACTTTATTCCATTATTTTTATATATAATTTTCTTTTTCTTGGCCCATCAAATTCTGCAAAATATATTCCCTGCCAAATACCTAGCATTAATTTACTATCCTGTATAATAATATTTTCATTACTACCTATAATACTTGTCTTTATATGGCCGCTGAATTTCCCTCAAAATGTCGACATCTAGGGCAGGTACTGCCCAAAGTCAAGCCTGTGGAGAACGCATAAGACCTAGTGTTAGGCTATGTTCTAGGAACCAGGAAGCCACCACTTATAGAAGTGATAGTAGTTCACCATAATTATACACTATATATTACTAGCTTTAAACTTATAATAGAGAATACTTGTGAAAATACAAAATAATACTAACAATAATTTTAGTTTATATAGGAAATTTTTATATAAAACTACATAATTCTATGTTTTCTATAAATTTTCCCTTATTATTTCCGAGGAAATGTTCATAAATAAAAAGGCGTCTAATCTATAAACGCCTTTTCACTAACTTTAATAATATATCTTCATTATTTTGTTACTAGTTAAATAGCATAATCATAACTTCCAAATAAATCTCCTTTTAAATACTTAATTAAGAACTCTGTTTCAAACTGTTTAAGATTTCTTCCAATTGCCCTAGAATCAATCTTAAATCTTTCATCATAAAGATCAATAATATATGTTATTTCATCATGTCTAATATTAAATCTTTTTGCTAAGGCTTCTAAAGGTACAAGTCCTGTTGGTATATCTTCTTCAACATACCTTTTTTGAGGTACAGACATTTTTTGGTATGTAGGAGTACGTTTTATAGCAGAACAAATTGACTCTCCTTCTATTCTCCTGACACCATAAGTTACATCTAGCCAATGTTGCGCTGATAAAATAGCATTATTAACTTCCTCTAAATAATCATGTCTTAAAACCCTTAGTTCATCAATATTATCCATATGTTCTAATTCAGCCATTCTCATATGATTCATTATTTCTTTCCATCTAGTCTCCCTAGAAGGAATAGAAGAATCAAAAACTGGTAAATCCAGGTAGCTAGCAATATGGAGTCTAGTTTGATCAATCCCTTCTATACATTCTCCTACATCACTCCTTGCAGCTATACCTTGCATATAGAAAGAATAAGCCTCCCCTCTTTTTTCATTTTCTTTTATATCTTCATAATTTAATATATAAGGCGCTGCATGGAAAATTGCACCTATATTCCCTAAGGATGTACTAGCAGGAACATTATTGTATAGGACTTGTGGAAAGATTGTTTCAATTAAATCAATATCTTCATCCTTAAACTCACCTTCTACGGAAGCCATCCAATTTCTTTTTCTCCTTTTGATATATACAGTTCCAGGAGATGGTGACTTAGCTGAATAGGGTAAAGTCGAAAAACAAACAACAGGATATTCTCCTCCCAATATATTCCAAATATAAGGTGTTGCAAGGGTTCTGCTACAGCCTAAAATCAAAGGAATCCTCTTCTCTATAATTCCTGCTTCTTTAAGATTAGCAACAGTTTCTACAATATATTGTGAAGGATGTGAAATTACTATAATATCTGAGTGTTCTACTAATTCATTTAAATCACATCCAACTTTACTACTATTTAGATTTAGGAAACGAGATTTTTCTTCAGTAATATCTTTAGGCCTTTCTAACATAATTCCATTTTTAGTTTGTACCTCATCGATAAACTCTAAACCATGTTGTGATGGCCTAGCATACCCATATACATCATATCCTTTCATAAGGAAATCTGCTAAAAATGCTCTTCCCCCTTGAGTGCTAGCCCCATAAATACCTAATTTCATAACCAAATCGCCCCTCTCATTAATTTAATTATAAAATAACACAATAGATTTTCTCTTAATCCAACTAAAACTTCACCAATTGATGTAACCTATTTTTTTCTGATAAGATTCTATCATCTTTAAAGTCTACGGCATCTATAAATCCATACTCCATAGATCTTGTAAGTAATTTTTCTTGCTTATAATCTGGATGCATTATACCAGGTGCAGCCATATATCCTTTCTTTATAGCATTAGTCAAAGTCTTACTATCCGCTAAATAAGGAGCTAACGTCGATAAATCACCCTCCTTAAATAAAGGATTAAGCTTTGCTATTTCTTTTAACAAGAATGACGCTTCGTTAATTAGATATGCTTTTCTATTTAAAACCACAGGATCATGAATACGTTTAATTAAATCCGGCTTATTTTCCTCAAATAACCTTACAGCTCTACGAACTATTTGTGAACTTTCAATAATATCCTCCGGCGTCGCTGCGTGGTTCGCTTCGCAATAGCTTACAAGGTGAATTATTTGTGGTTCAATGCACATCTGTAATAATGTAGATCTTGCCAGTTGGTAACGAGCCGTCTCCATATCTGGACTTAAGTGTTCAATTCCTGTACGAGTTTCCTTCCACATTCTTGATGAAAGTTTACCTAATATTTTATTTGAAATTTCAATAGCTGCAGACATCTTTGCAAGATCTGCCAAGTCTCCTGTTTCAGTAGGTTTATTAAACTGAAACTGATATATTCTATCCTCCACTCCAGATGTGACCATAACTGCAGTTATTAAAGCATAATCTGTTACTATTAAAGTGTCATGGGCATATCTAGATGACCATTGATTAGGATCATTCATTTCAACGGGTATACCTAATTTTGCAAGCTTTTTAACAGCCAAAATATGCTCCTCAATAGACTCACTAACGGATAATGGACCTCTCCCATCTAATTCATTAAACCAAAACAGTGGAATGGCCTGGTGTGCCCCGATTAGCATTCTTGCCTTTATACAAATATCAATAAAATTTAATATATCAGACACATGAGCATAGGGCTTTATAGATGGATAATTTCCCTGTCTAGTTGCTTTAAAAAGACTTACTAAATCATTGTAGTCCTTATATGGTACTCCCCCATCATTTTTTCTCCTTTTAAATTCTTCTGGTTTCCCAAAATATCTTTGGGACAAATCAGAAGAGCCTAAAGAAATTTCATCTACAACTTTTGCATTAGCTAAAATTTTTATCCCCTCTACTGTAGGATAAATTGAATTTGAAGGGATTCCAAAATGTGTACGTATTAACGGTCTTTTTGCTTCTTTATGCCTATGTGTAAGAGATTTTTTTCCCTTATCAGATGGTATATTTAATGGTGGTTCAAAACGATATTTTTCATCTGCAATTACTTCCTTTGCTAGCTGATCCAATTCTTTAATCCTATAAGGAAATAATTCTTCCTTAAGCTGTAATAAAATTTTTTCCCTTCTATCATCATAAACTTCAAAATAATCCAAACTAGAAGCCGCCTTTATTAATGGGTTGGTTTCAGGTGGAACTAAATACACTTTACAGGGTAGTGTATCTTTCATTCCTTCTAACATTTTAATAGTTTTAGGAAGTCCTGCCAGTGCAATTTTTCTCATTTCACCATCTTGTCTAAATAAAAGTCCTAATTCTTTTAACTCATATAATGTACGAGTAATTTCCTTCACTCCAATTTCAGGAGTAAGCCTATAACTTATGCCAATATAACTAGGTTCATAAAACTTTATGGCTTCTGCTAACTCATCTATTGTTTTTCCCGGTTCCAATACATGGCAATCAATATCAGCAAGTCTACCAATATGACTTGATTTAAATAATCCTTCCGTATGAGGATCATTGCCTATAGTAAAAGCCAAATAAACTTTCTTCATAATAATACCAGTCCCTCCTTCGAATATTTTTCATAAAATATAATATATAAGGATACTTCTCAAAAAATGTAAAAAGACTATAGGGTCTTATTTCTAATTTTCCATAGTCAGATAAACAGAAATACTAAGCCCCTTTTTACACTTACAGAGTTAGTTATTGGGTTAGAGTTGAAAGTTAGCCCCATCTAAAAGATTTACCTTAAACAATTGAATCCTCCGTTTCCTAAAAGTAAGGATTTAGCGTTAAATTATATCATTGTAAAAAATTAACAATTCGTATTGTTATTTAAGAGTCCAAAAGCTATTCTTATTGCAGGCAAGAATATCAATAAGGTCTTTATTGTATTACATACTTCGATTAATTTGTTTGTAATAATATTAATAAATTAAGACAATCTGTACTACTCGAAATGTTTAATGCTAAAAAGTAAAAAACATGTGGTTTGTGGTAACGTTTCCTAATAAGGCAAGAATATTCCTAATGAACGTAATATACCCAAAACAATTATATCAAATTAGATATAATTATGCAATAGTAAAAGCTGTTCTCTCAACAAAACACAAGAGAACAGCCTTTAATCTTTTTAAAATTACTAATTCATCAATCTACTCACGCTTTTAACTTTTAAACTATAGCTCCAAGTTGTTCTTTTACCGCTAAAGTACCTTTTTTAATAGCTTCTTCATTTATCGGAAGAAGATGTTTTTTATCTTCTCCAAATACTTTTGTAAAGGCTTTCAAAACTGAATCTGTTTCTACTACTTTTGATGCCTCTAAATATGCTCCTAACATAACCATATTTGCTACTCTAATATTACCTAATTCATTAGCAATATCATTAGCAGGAATATAGTATACTTCAATATCATCTCTTTTAGATTTTTCATCAATTAATGATGAGTTTATAAACAGCTTCCCACCTTTTACAACAGAATCTTCAAATTTATCAAGGGATGGCTTATTCATGGCAATAGCGGTATTTGAATCTATAACTACTGGAGAACCAACATCTTCTGATGATATAATAACACTACAGTTAGCAGTTCCTCCACGCATTTCCGGTCCATAGGATGGTAACCAGGAAACTTTTTTATCTTCAATCATTCCTGCATAGGTTAAAAGTTGCCCCATTGCCATAACACCCTGTCCACCAAAGCCTGCAATAATAATACGTTCTTCCATCTATTCCACCTCCTCAGGAGTTCTAAAGTTTCCTAAAGGATAATAAGGAATCATATTTTCTTCTAGCCATTTAAGACCTTCTTCTGGAGTATACCCCCAATTAGTTGGACATGTAGATAATACTTCTACAATTCCAAAACCTTTTCCTTCTAATTGCACTTGAAAACATTTCTTAATAGCTTTTTTAGCTTTTCTAACATTAGCTGGGTTATGGACAGAAACTCTTTCAACAAATTTAGCCCCGTGAATTGTAGCTAGTAATTCTGCCATTTTTATTGGCCTACCAGCATGGGCTTCATCTCTACCATAAGGAGCAGTTGTAGCTTTTTGTCCAACTAAAGTTGTTGGAGCCATTTGTCCCCCTGTCATACCATATATTGCATTATTTATAAATATAGTTGATATTTTCTCTCCTCTATGGGCTGCATGAACTATTTCAGCTGTACCAATAGATGCTAGATCTCCATCACCTTGATAAGTAAATACAAAATTCTCAGGGCGAACTCTTTTTATTCCAGTAGCAACTGCAGGTGCCCTACCATGAGCTGCTTCATGCATATCGCAATTGAAATACTCATAGGCAAGTACTGAACAACCTACTGGAGCAACTCCTATTGTCTCATCTAAAACTCCTAACTCTTCTAAGGATTCAGCTACCAATCTATGGACTATACCATGAGTACATCCTGGACAATAATGAGTAGGCTTATCTGTTAATCCTCTAGTTTTTTCAAATACTACTGTCATTATATTTCACCTCCATAGATTTTCTTAACCTTATCTATAATTTCGTCAGGTGTTGGAACCATTCCACCAGTTCTTCCATGGAAATATACTGGATACTTACCTTTTACAGCTATTTCAATATCATCTATCATTTGTCCAGTATTCATTTCTACAGTTAAAATACCTTTACAATCTTTATTAATTTTTTCAAACTCTTTATAAGGGAAAGGCCATAGGGTTATAGGTCTTATAAGTCCTACTTTGTAGCCTTCTTTTTCAAGCTGGGATATTGCTGTTTTTGCTATTCTAGATGTAGTTCCGTAAGCGGAAATAACAACATCAGCATCTTCTATATTATAGGATTCTACTTTAACCTCATTTTCTTTTATAGTATTATATTTTGCTTGCAAATGCTCGTTATGTTTTTCCAAAACTTCTGCTGACAAATATAATGAGTTTATTATATTTGGTTCTCTCTTACCTTCTGTACCTACTGTAGCCCAATCTTTGGTAGGTAATTCTCTTTTCTTTGGTTCCTTAAATTCTATAGGTTCCATCATTTGACCAATCATTCCATCTCCCAATATCATAACAGGATTTCTATATTGATCAGCTATATCAAAACCTTCTATGATTAAATCAACTAATTCTTGTACATTTGCTGGTGCTAATACCACTAATCTATAGTCACCATTTCCTCCACCTCTTGTTGCCTGGAAATAATCTGTTTGAGATGGTTGGATACCTCCTAATCCTGGCCCACCTCTCATTATATTAACTATTACACAAGGTAATTCTGCTCCTGCTAAATAGGAAATACCCTCTTGTTTAAGTGATATTCCTGGACTAGATGAAGAAGTCATAACCCTTACACCAGATCCAGCTGCCCCATAAACCATGTTAATAGCAGCAATTTCACTTTCTGCTTGTAAAAACACCCCACCTATTTTTGGCAGTTCTCTTGCCATATATTCAGGAAGCTCACTTTGAGGTGTTATAGGATAGCCAAAAAAATATTTACAACCTGCTTCTATAGCAGCTGCCCCTATAGCTTCATTTCCTTTCATAAGAACTTTAGCCATGAATAACCCTCCTTTTTCTATTTGTCTGTTACTCTCTCAACAGTTATTACTACATCTGGACACATAATAGCGCAATTCGCACATCCTATACACTTCTCCATATCCACTATTGTTGCTGGATGATAACCTTTAGAGTTTATTTTGCTATCATCTAAGGATATGATCTTTGTAGGACATACGCTTACACATAGTCCACATCCCTTGCAAAGGTTTTCATCAAATGTTACTCTCCCTTTTACTTTGGCCATCAAAAACCCTCCTTATGTTTTATTAAATTAAAGCATCCAATTTTCCCTCATGTAAAGCTTTATTGGAAAGATTTCTCCCTCCATATTTTTAGGTAATTCCTTTGCCACATTTTCTAATGTGGATATATATTTAATTGGAATACTAAGCTTATTTGACACTTCTTGAGCCAACTTTTGGCCTTTTAATACATCTTCAACAGTTGTACTTTTTAACATATGAGTATTATTAACTATGCCAGTAATTTTAGCTCTTGCATTATCCTCTATTTTCTTAAAGTATTCTATAGCTTTGTCTACTGTTTCAGTTTCTGGCCTATTAGCATTTAATACATAGAACATATCATATTTATCTTCTTGAAGATATTTATAATATCTTCCTAAAGCTCTAGCTCCTACATGGTCTCCACCAACATCTACAATATAGTCATAGCTTTCATCTTGAAAAGGACCATAAACTTCTGGAGATACAGCAGGAATATCTACTGCTGAAGCCTCAATAGAACTAGAGATTACCTTTATGCCTTCTTTCTTCAATAATTCTTTCTTTTCTCTAGACCTAAAATAAAGATTTACTACATCTAAATCGGCTAGTGCAACCTTTCTCCCATTTCTAGCTAGCTTAACAGCATAGTTTATACTAAATTCTGTTTTTCCACTACCATAATGCCCTATTATAATTCGTACTCTTTTATCTTCTATCATACTGTAACTGGATTCCAATAGTATTCCTTAACCTCCTCATCACCTTTTAAAACTCTTAATCCTCCTTCAGCTAATGCAAATAACTCATCTTCTCCAGGATAAACTTTAACCTTACTTATAAAATTAATTCTTTCTATAATCCATCCTATAAATAATTCATCATGGGCTATTCCACCTGTAAGAATTATTCCATCTACTTTACCTTTTAAAGCTGCTGAACAACTTCCTATTTCTTTGGCTACCTGATAAGCCATTGCTTCATATATTAATTTAGCTTCATTATTACCAGTTTCAATCATCTCTCTAACTTCTCTAGCATCGTTAGTACCTAAGTAAGAAACTAGCCCACCTTTACCTTTTATTTTCTTTTTCATTTCATCATAAGTATACTTTCCGGAGTAACAAAGGTTGGTTAAATCTCCAACTGGAAGGCCACCTGTTCTTTCAGGCGAAAATGGTCCTTCTCCATCTAAGGCATTGTTTACATCTATTATTCTACCATTTCTATGGGCTCCTACAGAAATTCCCCCACCTAAGTGAGCTACTATTAAATTCATATCTTCATATTTTTTATCCTCACTTTTTGCAAATCTTCTTGCAACAGCTTTTTGATTCAGTGCATGAACTATACTTTTTCTTTCTATTTCAGCCATTCCAGAAATTCTAGCTATATCCTCTAATTCATCTACTACCGTTGGATCTACAATATAAGAAGGCTTGTCTATACTCATAGCTATTTCATTAGCAATAATCCCACCTAAGTTGGAAGCATGCTCCCCTAATACTCCAACTTTTAAATCTTCAATCATTCTTTCATTCACCTTATAAGTTCCACCTTCTATAGGCTCTAAAAGCCCTCCTCTACCTACTACTGCATCTAATGAGTTCACATCTATATTATTCTTCTCTAAAGCTCCTAAAATGATTTCTTCTCTAAATTGATATTGATCATATATTCTATCAAACTTTGAAAGTTCTTCTACGGAATGTCTTAAAGTTTCTTCAAAAATACTTATTTCATTGTCGAAGACAGCAATTTTTGTAGAAGTTGAACCTGGATTTATTACAAGTAATCTAAAAGTTTTTTTCATTTAAATCCTCCTTTAAATCTTTGATGCCCTAAGAACCCCTAAGGCAATAGAATATAGTTTTGCTTCTCTAGTATCTGTTCTAGAAGTTAGAACTATTGGTGCTTTAGTTCCTGCTATAATCCCAGCACTTTTTGCTTTAGAAAAATAAGTCAAAGATTTATAAAGCACATTTCCCGCTTCAATATTTGGTACTAATAAAATATCCACATCCCCAGCCATGTCACTTTCCACACCTTTATGTATGGCTGCCTCTTTTGAAATAGCATTATCTAAAGCAAATGGTCCTTCTACAACGCAACCTAATATTTCTCCTCTTTTATTCATGTTTTCTAATTCTTTAGCATGAACTGTTGCCTCCATCTTGTTAGAAACCTTTTCCCTAGCCCCAATGATAGCCACCTTTGGTTCTTCGATATCCAAACTATGAGCAAGTTCTACAGCATTGTCAATAATTTCTTTCTTTTGATCTAAACTTGGAGCTATATTCATAGCAGCATCTGTTACAAATAGTACCTTGTGATAAGTAGGAACATTGAAAACTACTACATGACTTATTAATTTTCCAGTTCTCAATCCTATTTCTTTATCTAAAACTTGTTTCATAATAACTGCAGTATCTATTAAACCTTTCATAAGTACTTCTGCTTGCCCAGAACTTACTAATGATACAGCTTTTCTGCAAGCCTTTTCCCCGTCCTTTTCATTAATAACTTCAATATTCAATAAATCAAAATTTAATTCTTTTGCAATTTCTCTTATCTTTTTTTCATCTCCAACTAAGATAGGTTCAGCAATACCTTTTTCTGTAGCTTCTTTTACTGCACCAAGAACATCAATATCTTCAGCAGCTGCAACGGATACTTTTTTCGGCCCTTTTTTTTGTGCTAAATTTAATAAATCAGTAAAACTTTTAGCCATTACAACAACACCTCATCTTCATATTTTTTTTCCTTCTCTATATTATCTAATACCCTAAGAGCACCTAGATTTAGTGCTTCCATTTCATCCTCTCCAGGATAAACTACTACCTCTGCAATAAATCCTATCATATCCTCTATATAACTTGTCAAGTGTTTGGAATAAGTTAAGCCACCTGTAAGTACAATATTATCTACTTGTCCATTTAATACAGCAGCCATTGCTCCTATTTCCTTACCTATTTGGTAGCACATAGCGTTATAAACTAGTTCAGCTTTTTTATCTCCTTTAGCAATTTTATTCTCAATTTCTCTTCCATCCATAGTGCCTAAATAGCTCATCAACCCACCTTTGCCCTTAAGCATTTTTTTAATTTCTTCATGGGTATATTCTCCTAAGTAACAAAGTTTTACTAAATCTCCTACTGGAAGACCTCCTGCCCTTTCTGGTGAAAAAGGCCCCATTTCTCCTGCATTATTTACATCAATTATTTTCCCTTTCTTAATAGGAGCAATTGATATTCCTCCTCCTAAATGAGCTACTATTAAATTCAATTCTTCTAGTTTTTTCCCAAGCTCTCTTGCCCTTCTGTAGGAGACAGCTTTTATATTTAATGCATGTACTAAAGATCTTCTTTCAATTTCCTTTAGGCCAGATACTCTAGCAATATCCTCAAATTCATCAACAGATACTGGGTCTACTATATAGGCTTTAATTTTTTCCCTATCTGCTATTCCTTTAGCTAAAATACCGCCTAAGTTCGAGGCATGTTCTCCTTGAATACCTTTTCCTAAGTCTTCTAACATTTTTTCTGTAACTAAATAAGTTCCACCAGGTATGGACCTTAATAAACCACCTCTTCCTACAACAGCTCTTAAGGAAGAAGTAGTTATATTAATTTCATCTAGCCACTTATAAATTAAATCTAGCCTATACTCGTACTGATCGGAAACTTTACTAAACTGACCTATTATTTCTCCACTATGAGAAATCTTATTTTCTTTTAAAAGTTTCTCCTTCTCATAGATTGCCACCTTTGTAGAAGTAGAACCTGGATTTATTACAAGTATATAAGGTCTTGACATTTCATCACCCTTTCTAGTCCTTTTTTAAAACAATTTTCATACTTGCTGGTGTAATTGTTAATTCTACTCCATCTAATTTTTTTACATTCACTTTTACATTATGGGTTCCCTCAGATAAATCTTGTAGATTAATTTCTGGGGTAAAATCCTTCTTTGATAATCCTCTAACTCTACTTTCTAATCCCTTTACCGAAATGGTTATAGTATTAGTAGATTCATTCCCATCTAGGTGAAACTCTGGATCTAAACCCTTTATTTCTACATCATCTAAACTGTATTTAAAGGATAGGGTTTGAACTTTCTCTACCGGTTGTTCTTTTTCTGTCACCGGCTCTTCTTCCGTTTCTTCTTCAGAATCCTCACGTTTTTTTGTATCAAAGATTATCCTAACTTTCTCATTTGGATCAACTAATTCTACACCTTTTGGTAATTCTAATTCTAAATACCCTCCATTATTTCCTATTAAATCATTTACATTTATTGGTGCTGTCTGTATATAATTAATTTTATCAATAACTTCTTTTTTACCTTTTATTTTAACATTTCCAGGAGATGCTTTCATATTTGATATCTTATAATCATCAGGCAATTGACCTTCTGTCTGTATTTTCACAGGAACAGTTTTTATTTTGTACACTGGAATATACACTTCAACCATAGTTGGATTTCTGTCAATACCCTTTATTTCTTTTCCATTTTCATCTAAAATCTTTATAGGCAGACTTAAATTAATATCCGTAGTTCTTCCTGCTATGTCAGCAATAGCCACAATCTCAGAAATAGAATCCATTAAAGTTTTAGGACCTTTAAGAAATACTGAGGAAGATTTAACCTCCATATCTCCCATAACATAGCCTGATTCCAATTTCCCTTCTGTTTTTATAGCCACCATTTCTTCTTTCCTAGAAATAGTATCAAATTCAAAAGGAATTACTTTAGGATCATAGTCAACTAACCTTACTCTACTACTATTTATTTCTACATCAACAGGTACCTTCCTAGTTCCTTCACTATATCCTTCTAAATCTATTTTAGCAGTAATATCATCTTCTGATATTTTAACCATATCACTTCTTCTACCAGCTAATTTTACATTTACGGTAACTTCTTCTGGATTTAGGGCTATAACTCCTGTACTTTCTAGGTTATCAACATTAGTAAAAGTTACATCTATATTCCTAAATTCTTTTGTAATTTCCGGATTAACTTCGCTAGCTACATAATTCCACATAATTATAGCTATTACTAAGGCAAAGATTTTAATGGTAATGTTATTCTCCTTCTCCTTGCTCATTTTTACGCCTCCACTTTACAATAAAACTTTGTTTTTGGTTCTTGGGCTTATATACATCTAATAATATTTGTTTTAATGTTTTCACATCTAAATATCTAGCAAGACTGCCATTTTCAGCAATAGATATTGCTCCTGTTTCTTCCGAAACAACAATTGCTAAACCATCGGATTTTTCAGAAATACCAAGAGCTGCTCTATGCCTTGTTCCCAATTCTTTACTTAAAGATGCATTATCAGTCAATGGTAGAAAACAACCAGCTGCTTTTACTATATCCTCTCTAACAATAACTGCCCCATCATGAAGAGGTGTATTAGGTATAAAAATATTTATAAGTAATCCACTTGAAACTACTCCATTTATAGTAGTCCCTGTATCTACTACTTCATTTAATCCTGTCTGTCTTTCTAAAACTATGAGAGCACCTATCTTCTGTCTAGACAAAGATGCTATTGCATCTACTATTTCATCTACTGTTTTATTTATACTTTCTCCTTCTACCTCAATGAAAGACTTTGTAAAAAATCTACTTCTACCTATGTATTCTAACCCTCTTCTAAGTTCTGGTTGAAACACAATTAGAATGGCGAGAACACCTACAGTCATAGTCTTTTCTAATATCCAATAAACTGTAAATAGCTCTAACCATTCACTTATTTTTGTTGCAACAAATAATACTAAAATTCCCTTTGTCAATTGTTCAGCTCTTGTTTCCCTAATTAACATAAACAATTTATAAAAAGCAACCGCAACTATCAATATATCGATAATATCTCTTATTCTTATATTTATAAAAAGCTCTCTAAGTTGTTGCAATGATCCTCACACCTTTTATCTATATATTAAAATATAGTTCTATCATCTTAATTATATACTAAATATTTATTAATTGAAATACAGAAAATGAAAAATAGCTTGTACTCTTCTTAATTCTCTAATTTTTTCATCGTATTACTAAAAGAGTCTTCTATTTTTAGAAAGGCTTCCTTAGTAATTGTATCATAGGTTTCTTGCCCCTTCAAAACTTCCTCTGTTGGAATTATTTCATATTTGATTTTTCCATTTGCCGTATATTTATTTACCCAAGTAGGTATATATTGGATTTCTTTAATTTTTGTTTCTTTATCCTTAAAGTCTTTTTCTACCTGTAATTTAACAATTACTCCATCTTCTGTATACTTATTATCTATACTTTCCCTTCGTTGATTGGACAAAAAGTTTCCCATTGAATATATTACAAAAGTTTCCCTCCCATTTTTAGTTATAATATCTGAACTCTGTATTACATGAGGATGGCTCCCTAATATAATATCTACTCCCCAGTCTGCCATTTTATTCCCCAAATCTATTTGTTCTTGACTAGGTTCCTGTTGATATTCATTGCCCCAATGGATAAAAACAATTATTAAATCAACATCTTCACCTTTAGCCTTTTCTATATCTTCTTTAATTTTATCTTCGTCAATAAGGTTTACCATGTAATTTAACTCTTCTGGGTCTAAAGTATGCTCCATTCCATTACAACCATAGGTATAGGATAATATAGCCATAGAAATATCATTCACATTTTCAATAAGTAAAGAACTATTTGGGTCCTTATAAGTCCCAACATTCTTCATTCCATGAGCTTCTATAGCCTCTATAGTTGATATAAGACCTTCTTTTCTTTGATCTAAACAATGATTATTAGCTGTCGTCAGAATATTATACCCCGCATTTTTTATAGCATCTAAAGTTTCTGCTGGGGAATTAAAGTTAGGATATCCTACAAAACCTACTTCTGGGCCTGCTGTTACAGTTTCAAAATTTCCTAAAGATAAATCCGCTGATTCAATATATTTTTTCACATGCTTAAAAGAGCCATTAAAATCATAACTATCTGTAGCTGGATTATAGGCCGCTTTTATCTGAGGTGAATGAAACATTATATCTCCTGTTGCTAAAATAGTAGCAGTTGTTTTTTTATCTATAACCTTATCTACTTCCTCCCTATTTTCTTCATCATCCTTAGGTGTAGTTTCAGTAACTTCTAATTTTCCATCTAAATTTTCTTGTATTTTGTCAAAAGAAAAAATATTCTGAGCTGCAAAAAATAAAATAACTAAAGAAACCAAAATTATCAATAAATTTGATCTTTTCCTCGCCTTTTTTCTCCTCAAAATTTCAACTCCTTTTTATTATGACCTTATTATTAGCTTATAATATTTTTTTATTTTTTCAACTATTTTTTATCTTCTCTCTTTGTATCTATATATCTTGTTTTAGAATCATAAACATAATGACTTAACTTTTTTTGATTTAACCACCATAAATAAACTACATAGGGCACAAAAAATATAGTCAGTTGAGGCAAGTTGGCCATTAAAATAAAGTCAAAAATTCCATGAAATACTACAGGCATTAGCAAGGATTTATAATAATTTGCCCTAGTTCTTGTTTTATCTTGACTAAATTTTGCTAAGGACAAATAATAACCCATTGTTACACCAAATACTGCATGGGCAGGTACAGAAAAAATTCCTCTATATAAACCAATATACGGGTTATTAGTGTATCTATATACAACGTAAATGATATTTTCTACTGTGGCAAAGCCCATAGATGCAAAAACCGAATATACAATACCATCTAATTTTTCATTGAAATACTTAGAGTTATAGGCTACTTTTAATACTACTAATCTTTTAAAATATTCTTCTGTTAAACCTGCTACTATAAAAGCAGTATAAAATGCCCCTAATATTCCAGGAAAAACATTGAAGTAACTAAAAAATCTTTCTACAAATACAGTTGGTATAACTGACAATGCTCCTAATACAAAAGTAAAGAATAAAGTTTTAAATGGTTCTCTATCATATCTGTCACTTAAATATATCCCTAAAATAATTGCTATTCCGGGAGTAATAGCTATAATAAATAATCTTGTATCCAATTTTATCCTCCTTATATACTATGCTACTTTATATTATTAACAATTACAAAAATATTATGGGATATATTTTTAATAAGAAAGTAGCCCTTAAGTTTAAAACTTAAAGGCTACTTCTTCATCTAAAAACTTTTCAACTTCTTCAGCAGTATCCATATTTAAAACCTTCTCCACTATAGGTTCTAATTCTTTTTGAGACATATTATTTATAATCCATCTTGATTTCAATATGGAAGATGAGCTCATACTAAATTCATCTAATCCCATACCTAATAATATTGGTACTAGTTTTTCATCACCTGCTGCTTCTCCACACATTCCTACCCATATACCTTCATTATGTCCACAATCTATTGTATTTTTTATCAATCTAAGAACAGCTGGATGATATTGACTATATAAATGGGATATAGTTTGATTACCTCTATCTACTGCTGTTGTATACTGAATTAAATCATTTGTTCCTATACTGAAAAAGTCTACTTCCTTTGCAAACCTATCTGCTTGAACTGCTACGGCAGGAATTTCTACCATTATTCCCAGTTCAAGGTCTTCATCAAATTCAATATTTTCTTTCCTTAAATCTTCTTTAGCCATATCTACTGTTTTTACTGATTGTCTAACTTCATTAATTGTTGATATCATAGGAAACATTATTTTAATATTTCCATATGCACTTGCTCTTAATATTGCTCTCAATTGAGTTTTAAAGATTTCTTGTCTATCCAAACATAGTCTAATAGCTCTATAACCTAGGAAAGGATTCATTTCTTCTGGCATGTCGATATAAGGTATATCTTTATCCCCACCTACATCAAGAGTTCTAATAATAACAGGTTTTCCATCCATTTTTACAGCTACTTCTTTATAGGCTTCAAATTGTTCTTCTTCTGAGGGCATTCTATCTCTGTCCATGAATAAAAATTCTGTTCTATATAGTCCTATTCCCTCTCCATCATTTTTTAATACATTATCTACATCTTTAGGACCACCTATATTTGCTGCAATTTCAACTTCAACTCCATCTTTACTAATGGATTTTTTGCCTTTCATACTTTGTAGTTTTTCTTTAAACTCTTCAATCTTTTTAATCTTTTCTCTATAGTCCTTTATTTCTTCCTCTGTTGGGTTAACTAAAATACTTCCATTACTTCCGTCTATTATTAAAAGATCTCCCATTTCTATATTATTCATTACTTCCTTTACTCCAGCTATAGCTGGAATATCTAAAGTTCTTGCTATAATAGATGTATGGGAAGTTCGACCACCTAATTCAGTTACAAATCCTACTACCTTATCCTTATCCATTTGAGCTGTATCTGAAGGAGTTAAATCCTTTGCTATAATAATGCTATTTTCATCTAACTTAGATAGGTCTACCTCTTTAACTCCTAATAAGTTTCTAAGGAGCCTTGCCGAAACATCCTTCAAATCTAAAGCTCGTTCTTTTAAATACTCATCTTCAATAGCTTCAAATACGGAAATAAATTCATCTGCAGATTCTTTAGTTGCCCAATCAGCTGTATATTTATTGGTAGTTATCTTTTCTTTTATAGTCCCTATAAATTCGGGATCCTCTAACATCATTTTATGCGCACTAAAAATCTCTGCTTCTTCTTTTCCTACTTCTTCTATTGTTCTATGATATATTTCAACTACTTCTTCTATACTTTTTTCAAGTACAAGTTCAAATCTTTCTATCTCTTTTTCTGGTTCTTCAGTATAGTCTTTTTTTATATCTATTAAAGTTTCTTCCTTAAGCAAAGCTTTTCCTATAGCTATACCTGGAGAGGTACTTATCCCCTTCATTAAATCCACTCCTACTCATTAAATTTATTGTCTATTAAAGCTACTAAACTTTTTACTACTTCTTCTTCATCTTCTCCATTAGCTTGTATTGTAATGGTATCATCCATTGATGCACCCATACTTAATACTCCCATTATACTTTTAGCATTATATTCTTTTCCATCTTTTAGAACCTTTACATCTGATACATATTTTGATGCCTCTTTTACAAATAAACTAGCAGGTCTTGCATGCAATCCAGTCTCGTTTTTTAATGTTACATCTTCTTTATACATATTTATTCCTCCTAATTTTTTTCTATTTTTTATAACAACAATTATTATTTAAATTATTAAATAATAATTGGAATATTTGAAATTATATGACTTTAACTTGTTAGTAATTTATATGCTTCATTTTTATCATTAACATTTCTTAGCTTTTCTATTTTTTCCTCATCATCTAGCATATTGTAAAATTTTCTAAATGCCATTTTCACAATATTCTTAGAGCCATCTTTAAAAGCAATTATAAATACTATATCTACCATATTTCCTGACCAATCTATAGGTTCATTTAACGTAGCAACTGCTACAACTTGCTCGATTACTGAATTAGGACTCCCATGGGGAATAGCTATGCCTTTCCCTATTGCTGTAGAAGTAACTAATTCCCTTTCAAGAGCCTCATCTAAATACCCATCTTTTACATACTCTTGGCCAACTAACTTTTTTACTAAAAAAGTAATTACTTCTTCTTTTCTTTTAAAATTTAATTTAGGAAAAATTAAATTTGTTTTAAATAACTTTGAAGTTTTATCTATTCTATTAGTTTTTCTATAATACTTTTTGCTTCCCTCACTTCCAATCCATTCCTTTATCTTTTTGACATCTTCATAATTAATAAACGGACTGACTTTTATCATAGCTTTTCTCGGTTCTTTTATATCTACTGTTGAAATTATTAAATCAAAAGTACTGTAATCTATTGTAGATAATTCTTGTTTTGAAACTACCCTTACAATTTCTAAATTTGATATTGCTTTTTCTAGTCTAATGGAAACTAGTTGAGATGTACCTACTCCACTGATACATACTACGACAACTTTTGTTTTATGATTTTGCCTTTCTAATGCTGCCCCAATATGAATTGCTATATAAGCTATTTCTTCTTCTGGCACTTTAACACCATATCGTTTCTCAAATAGAGTACTACTAGCCCAACTAGCTCCAAAAATACTAGGGTAATTCTTTTTAACTTCTTCTAGTAGAGGGTTTTCAATCTTAAGTCCAAATTTTAATCTATTTATAGTAGGCTTTAAATGGAGGGCTAAACCATTTAAAAGCTGTTTGTCATCAGTTAAATCTACAGATAAAATATTACCTATTAAATCTATAATTTCCCTTGCAAGATGAACGTTTTCATTGTCATAATGATTTTCACCTAACTGAATTTTAGATCCTAATAAATGTATGGTAATGTAATATATTTCTTCTTTTGGCAATAATACTCCAAGAATATCATCTATTTTCTTCCCTATAAGCATTGCTATTTTATACTCTTCCTCATTTTCTAATTGTTTTTTTATATCCTCAGTAATGTGCAAATTTTTATCTAACTTTGATCTTCTCATAGAAATAGCAATATTTTTTGAAAGATTAATATTAGCCTCTTCAGATAATTTAAATTCTAGTTCTTCTTCCACTTCATCTAAAATTTTTTTAATATAAGGTGGTATTTCATCTTTACTTATAATATCTCCTATTAATCTTCTAATATCTTTTTCTTCACCTTTTATTTCTATACCATAATTTTGCTTTCTTAAAAGTGATACCTTATACTTTTTTATACTTTGTTCTATTTTATTTAAATCTTTTAAAATAGTAATTCTACTTACAAAAAGCTCTTTGGCCAATTCTTCCATAATTATAGGTTTTTTTGTTTCTAATAATTTTGTTAATATATATAATTGCCTCTCTTCTGGTGAATAAGGTTGGATATAAGAAACTTTATTATATATTGCTTCTTTAAATTCATCCTCTTTTCCTTTTCTTATATCAAGCCAAACCCCAACTCCTGGCTTTCTAATAACATGTCCCGTATCTTTTTCTTCAAGAAATTCTTCTATTCTATTTAAATCATTTCTTATAGTTCTATTGGAAACCTGAAGAATTTTTGCAAGTTCTGTAATAGTAATAGGAGTGGTCCTATTAAATAATATTTTCAATATTTCAATCCATCTTTTTTTCATTATTTTGTTCATAACTACACCTCAGAGTAATAGATACGGCAAATTGTTTACATATTCAATTATATTTTATCATATAGCCTATATATTATCTATATTTAAAAGGTACTGTTTTTTTACATAAGTTTGTGGCAACTAGTTACTAATACATTGTTCTAAAACTTACTAAACTATTCTATTTATTTACCCAAAATAAATACTACTTCACATTTAAAATCTACTAGACTATTTTGTTTATTCATTTTTATACGAGTAAATTAAAAGTCCTAGAAAAAATTTCTAGGACTTTTAATAATAGATTTTATTAGAATTCTTTAAATACTTCTTTTTTTGCATTACATATAGGGCAATTATCTGGTGATCCATTTACAGACACGTACCCACAAACTGGACATGTATAAATAACTTTATACTCTGGATCTTTGCCAGTGTCAACTTCTTCTTTAGCTTTTCCAAAAAGTTCTGCATGATATTTTTCTGCTTCTAAAGCTAATTTCATAGTAGCAATTGCAGCTTTTTCTTCTTGCATTTCTGCTACTACTATGTATGCTGGATACATTTGTTCTACTTCAAATAACTCTCCTCCTCTTGCTGCTTCTAAGTTTTCTGAAGTAGTTCCAATTCCGAAACCTGCTCCTGATGTAACTGAAAAATCACCTTTTTCATTTTTTAATGCTTTAAAATGTCCCTTAGCGTGAATTTCTTCTGCATAAGATATTGCTCTAAACAATCTTCCTATACTTGGAAAACCATCTTTATCTGCTATTTCCCCCCAAGCTCTATATCTCATATGTGCTTGGCTTTCACCACCAAAAGCAGAGCGTAAATTTTCAGAAGTCATTGCATTCATTTAAAATCCCCCTTCTTTATATTTATTTATTTCTATATTTGTTTCTTCTTACTTTATAGCTTTTACCCTAAAAAGCCAATAACAAACATTAAATATATATATAATATTCCTTAACTTTCCTTGTATTGTTTAAATATATATGCGTAAAATAAGTTACACATAACTTTTAATTAATATATTTTTTTAAATATATAATCACAAGGAGTGTACAAAGTGAAGAATATTAATCCTAATGCTAGAAAAGGTCTTGAAGAATTTAAAGTTGAGCTAAGTAAAGAGTTAGGTTTAGAAGATAATATACCAAATATATTTCATGCTGGCAAAGTTGGAGGATTAATGACTAGAAATTTAGTTGAAATGGGACAGAAAAGCTTAATTAATGATGAAAATGAAAATGAAGATAAAAATTAGCCCCTATCTCTGGGGCTAATAATATTTTTTACTATCTAATTCTTCTTGAACAATTCTTAGTGCTTCACCAAATCTTTGAAAATGCACAACTTCTCTTTCCCTTAAAAATCTCAATGTATCATTAACTCCTGGATCATCACTAACCCTTATTAAGTACTCATATGTGGCTCTTGCTTTTTGTTCTGCTGCCATATCTTCATGTAAATCGGCTATAGGATCTCCTTTTGACTGTATATAAGATGCAGTCCATGGTGCTCCACCTGCATTATGTGGAAATGGACTTTTACCATGATTTACATAATGAGCTTCAAAAGGTGTTCCTTTTATCTCATCAACTGATGCATCTTCTACTAGTTTCCAAACTATTGTACCAATTATTTCCCAATGAGCTAATTCTTCTGTACCTATATCAGTAAGTAATCCTTTAGCTTCATTTGTTGGCATTGTCCACCTTTGAGTTAAGTACCTAATTCCTGCCGATAGTTCTCCATCTGGTCCTCCAAACTGTTCCAATATCATAGCTGCCAAAGTAGGATTTGTAGAATCAACCCTAACTGGGTATTGGAGTTTCTTTTCATATATCCACATACAACTTTCCCCCTTACATTAGACTATAATCAATTTCCCATGGCCATGGGCTATTTATATAAGACCAAGGACACCCACTCATTCCTGTATACTTCAAAAGTCCATATTTTGCTTCATATAAATCTACTAATTCCTTATACTTTTGGGAGTGTCTATTATGGACCCTTAGGGCTCTTTCATCAGTAGGATGTGTATCTAAATAAAGATTTGTTTCTACTAGTACAAAGCTTATTTCCATTATCTCTTTCAATAATTGTAATTGTTCATTATCCATAATACCTTCCCCCTCCACTATGATTTCTTCCAGTCATATACGGCTCATATAATTCTGGAAAGAGAGTTCCTTTTCTAAATGCTTCCTCTGGTGAAAAAATTTGATTCATGATTTGAAAAGGAACGTATGCTCTAGCTAGTTGTTTCATTTAAACCCCTCCTAAAATAATACTCCCTATATCTTACGCAATTTTTCTTAAAAAGTTACAAACACAAAAGGAAAAGTGAGAGAATCTAGCTTTTTCTCATTTCCCCTTTTTAGCAATTTATTATATAGAAAGAGTTTATAAATTACATTTTTATATTCTAAAAACTATGAAATTTTCTAGAATCTCCATTATTTTACCAACTATAAAAAAAGCTTTTATTTAGATTTAAATCTAAACAAAAGCTTTTAACACTATATTGTTATGAAAAAACTATAAATGAGAAAAAAGGATCGTCCCTCTTTCTTAGTCGTTCACTACATGACAAGCTACGTAGTGATTATCCTCTTTTTCTATTAACTCTGGTTCCACATTAAAGCATTTTTCTATTGCATAATTACATCTAGGAGCAAATCTACATCCTGGTTTTGGATCTATAGGAGAAGCTATCTCACCCTTTAAAAGTATTATTTCTCTCTTATATTTTATACTTGGAACTGGTATAGCTGATAATAAGGCTTGGGTATAGGGATGGTAAGGATTTTTAAATAATGCCTTACTAGAAGCTTTTTCTACAACTTTTCCTAAATACATTACTCCTATATTATCGGAAATATGTTTTATAACTGATAAATCATGAGTTATAAACATATAAGTCAAACCTAATTCTTCTTGTAGTTCCTGCATAAGATTTAATATTTGAGCTTGTATAGATACATCTAAGGCTGATACTGGCTCATCTGCAACTATGAACTTTGGTCTCAAAGCTAAAGCCCTAGCAATTCCAATTCTTTGTCTTCTACCTCCATCTAATTCATGAGGATAGGAATCTATCAGTCTTTCTGATAATCCAACTGTATCCATTAAACTTAGAACTCTGTCTTCTAAAGTAGAATTATTATTTATAATTCCATGTATTATTAAAGGTTCTGCAATAATTTCACCAACAGACATTCTTGGATTTAATGATGAAAATGGATCTTGAAATATTATTTGTATATCTCTTCTAAGTTTAATTAATTGTTTCTTATTTAATTCAGCTATATCTTGTCCTTCAAAATAAATTTGTCCATCTGTAGGTTCAAGAAGCCTTAAAATAGTTCTTCCCAAAGTAGATTTTCCACAGCCAGATTCTCCTACTATACCTAATGTTTCACCCTTTTTCACTTTGAAGCTTACATCATCTACTGCATGTACTGTTCCCTTTGCGGTTTCAAAATATTTTTTAAGATTCTTTATTTCTAGAATTTCTTCTCCCATTAGGACACCCCCTTAGGCTCTACAAGACCTTCGTATATTAAGCATTTGACTTTATGATCTTTATTTATCTCCGTAACCTTAGGCTCTTGCTGAGTACATATTTCTTCCCTATAAGGACATCTAGGATGAAATTTACAGCCTGTAGGCAATTCAGTAGGATCAGGCATCAATCCTTTTATAGGTTTTAATCTATCTACATCCTCATCTAAACTTGGAATTGAACCAAATAATCCAGTTGTATAAGGATGCTTTGTATTTTCAAATAATTCTTCTAAAGTCGCCATCTCTATTATTTCACCAGCATACATTACTGCTACCTTATCACAAGTTTCAGCTACTACTCCTAAATCATGAGTAATAAGTATCATAGCAGTATTAAATTCTTCTTTTAAACTTCTCATTAATTCTAAAACTTGAGCTTGTATAGTAACATCTAAAGCAGTCGTTGGTTCATCTGCAATAAGAAGTTTAGGATTACAAGCTAAGGCTATAGCTATAATTACCCTCTGTTTCATTCCACCAGAGAATTGATGAGGATATTCTTCCATTCTTTCTCTAGATATTCCTACTAATTCTAACATGTCTCCTGCCTTTTCTACTGAATCTTCAGGAGATAAGCCTTGATGTATTTGAATTCCTTCTGCTATCTGATCCCCTACAGTCATTACAGGGTTTAAGGAAGTCATAGGATCTTGAAATATCATAGAAATATTATTTCCTCTAATTTGTCTCATTTCTTCAATAGTTTTTTCTAATAAATTTTCCCCTTCAAAATATACTTCTCCATCTATTATCTTTCCTGGTGGATCTGG
>NFYZ01008605.1_pt1 | contig 27122 bp, 25 predicted proteins | sample 1092561 | NCBI WGS metagenome assembly NFYZ01 (sample SAMN03609887, study PRJNA323583) | gut metagenome | isolation source: feces | host: Rattus norvegicus | place: Malaysia | collected 2013 | reverse complement strand
GATATAGATACTTTGGAAATAAAAGGAGTTAGCACAACATATCTACCAGCTAGACTTAAATAGGTAGTAACTTTTGCTCCCTTAGTTTTAAATGGTTCTTTAACAACTTGGACAATTATTTCTTCACCTTCTTTTACTACCTTTTGAATTAATATATTTCCTTGGTCTGTTGATTTTTTTTCTAGCTGTACATCTTTTACATAGAGATAAGCATTTTTACCAATACCAATATCTATAAAAGCCGCTTCCATTCCAGGAAGTACATTTACTACTCTCCCCCTGTATATATTCCCTAATATTTTTTCATCCTCTATTTCATCTATATAAAATTCTACTAACTCGTCTTCTTCTATTATGCCTATTATATTTTCATTTTTTCTTGTATCTATTAGAATACAGTTCATTTAATCTCTCCTAATTATATTTCGTATTCATATTTATTACCTTTTCAGGATTTATAGGTTTATTATCCTTCCAAACTTCAAAATGAAGATACTTATTCCCATTTTTATCTTCGCCTAAAGTTCCTATTTTTTCTCCTTGTTTAACTACATTACCTTTTTCCATATAGACCTTTTGGAGATGCCCGAAAACAAATTTTAAATCTTCATGTTCCATAACTACATAGAAGCCTAAAGCATCTTTATCCTCTATTTGTACTACATTACCATCTGTTACTGCTAAAACTTCTCTTTCCCCTTTTTCTGGTATAATATCTATTCCATTATTAAAAACCGTTTTTTCATCCGATACTTTTACCTCACCAAAAGGTTTGTATATTGCTCCTTTAATTGGTGCCTGAAACTCCATGGAACTTTCTTCTCCAGTAAATACTGATATAATTTTTTCTGGAAGATCAAATATTTTAGTTCCATAAGATTTTAGCTTTTCTCCCGTTTTTACTATACTAAATTCATAATTAATACTTTTGTGAATTATTTGAATTACATTATTAGTAAGTTTAATATTTATTAGTTTTAGCATAAATAAAATGACTAATATTATGGCTGCAATTATTAATTTACTAAATTGGCTTTTTATAAACCTTTTAAGTCTATTATTTTTATATGTTTTATAATTATTATTACGACTTAAAGTTCTATTTCTTTTAAACATAAAATCACCCACCTGTCCTATTTCTATTTTATTTTAAATAGGTGGGTTTTATTACAAACAATATATTATTTAACCTTAAAAACATCATTTTTCAGGGTAAAGACGTCTTTAAAATTATCTGTCATATAAACTTGACTGTCTTTTGTAATAAGTAAAGCATCTACCCCTTCTAATTCATTAATAAACTGTAACCCCTTATCTTTACCTAATATAAATACCGCAGTAGATATAGCATCTCCATCCATAGAATTATCTGAAATAATACTAACTGCTGAAAGTTCATTATTTGCAGGATAACCAGTTTTACTATCTATAATATGATGGTACCTCACATTATCTAATTCAAAATATCTTTCATAATCTCCAGAAGTTACAATCGATTTGTTTTTAATTTCTGCAATACCTACATAACTACCTCTATGCTCAAAAGGATTTTGTATACCAATTTTCCAAGGTTGTTCCACAGGCTTAAAACCTAATGCATATATATCTCCACCAAGGTCAATTATAGCACTTTCTACTCCTTTTTCTTTGAGAATCCTTCCTACCTCATCAGCAGCATACCCTTTTGCAATACCGCCTAGATCTAGGATCATATCCTTTTCACTAAGAAAAACCTTATTATCTTCTAATAATTCTAATTTAGTAAAATCTACTTTACTTTTTTCCTTTAATATTTTTTCTTCAGAAGGAATACTATCCTTTTCAATTTCACCTTCTCCATGAATATCCCATAAGTTCACTAACGGTCCAATAGTAGGGTCATAGGCACCATTACTTATTTCTGCATATTGTTTTGCTGTCTTTATAACTAAATATACATCTTCACTAACTTCCACAGGCTTTACTCCAGCATTTTCATTTATTAAATTAATATCACTATCTTCAATAGTCCTACTCATTTTACTTTCTATTTCTTCTATTCTCTCAAAAACCTCATCTAGGATTTTTTCATCATTACTATCAAAAACTTTTATAGTCATAACAGTATCCATCATAAAATTAGTTCTATCCATAGACTCTTTTTTAGTATTCTTTTTACAGCCACTTAAAGATAATATCATTACAGTAATTATTAAATACATAATATATTTATTCTTTCTTTTCATAGTTTTCCCTTTCCTTTAGTATGGATTTAGAAAATAAATTTTAAAAAACCCTAACACAATGTTAGGGTTTTTTTATTATTTTGCTTCTTCTAATGCCTTTGTAACTAAATCTATCATAGTATCTTTAGTATTTGTTGCACCTGAAACTGCGTCTAATTCTAAATCTTCAACGCCATTATTGTCTATAATTTGTTTACGAATTGCTTTAATAGTATCAAAAGATGGTAAATAAGCATAGTTTTCTAAGGATTTTATATCTCCCTTTTTCACATCTGTTGGTTCTGTTTTTGGTTCGTCACCTTCCATAACTGGTTCATTTTCATCATCTAATACTACTTTTTGACCTTCCATGTCTTCTGTAGCAACATCATAAAAATCTACACCTACGATTTCTCCATCTTTTACAATTACCTTAACTTCTGATAGCCATCCATGACTATCTTCATCTGCTTTAGCTTCATATTCACCATCTTTATAAACTGGGTCATGAGCTTCACCTTTTTCAGCTTTTTCTAAAAGCATAGGTACAATTTCTTTAAAGCTTTCTTTAGTATGAGTAGCTCCTGATACTGCATCAAAATCTACTTCATCTAAGTCCTTCTTTTCATTAAATTGTTCATTAAGATCAGCTAAAACTTTTAAACCTTCTTCATACTTATAATTGCCTTCATTCTTTTCTTCGCCAGAATCAGCTAAAATTTCAACATATTCAAAAGCTGTTATTTCACCATTATCCACTTCCATAGTAGCAAGTGGATAATTGTCATGGTCTCCCACTGGCATTTTTACTAAGTAAAATCCGTCTTGTAACTCCCCACTACTTTCTCCTGCCTTACTAGGAGCTGGATCTTCTTTCTTTTCAGGCTTGTCAGCCCCACAGCCTGCTACTACTAGTGAAACTAGTACTAAAACAAGCATTAATGATAAAAACTTTTTGTTCAATTGAATTCCCTCCTGCATATAATTTTTTCTCTCTCTATATGTTTTAATAGTTAATTAAAACACTATTACTATTATACATATTCTGTTTATTAATTTCAAGTCTTGTTACTAATTGTATATTATTTCTCTTTTACTTTTATTATAGGGATATTTGCTACCAAAGCTGGAATAGGTTCATTATCTGTTTCACCTCTAGTTCTAGTCATTTGAATATCTAGACCTTCCTCATCTATTATCATATATTCAGAGATTACTCTTATAATATCTCCCTTAATCATTTCAAGAAATTTAGGCGATAAATCACCTCTATCATGGACAAGAACTAGTTTTAATCTTTCTTTAGCAACATTTTTACTCTTTTCTTCATCTTTGTTAAACATTTTCAGTATATTCAAAGATATACCCCCTTTTATCCAAACAACATTTTAATTATCTTCGTAAATGTTCCTTCACCATTATCTAAATTAAGTAATTCTATTTCTTCTCCAGTCACTCTTTTAGAAATGTTTCTAAAGGCCTTACCTGCCAAAGCATGTTCGCTTGCTACTACAGGTTCTCCTTTATTAGTTGATATTACAATTTCTTCATCATCTGGTACTACACCTATAAGGTCTATAGACAAAATATCTATCATATCCTCTATATTCATCATATCGCCTTTTTTTACCATATCTGGCCTAATTCTATTTATTAATAATTTTGGATTGTTTAATCCTCTAGCCTCTAATAACCCTATAACTCTATCAGCATCCCTTACTGCCGATATTTCAGGAGTTGCTACAATTATCGAATCATCTGCCCCTGCAACAGAATTTTGAAATCCTTGCTCTATACCAGCAGGTGAATCAATTAAAATATAGTCAAATTCTTTTTTTAATTCATTAGTTAATTCAATCATTTGGTCTGGACTAATAGCAGTTTTATCCTTCGTTTGAGCCGCTGGCAAAAGATATAAGCCATCAAATTTTTTATGTCTTATTAAACCTTGTTTTAGTCTACAAACTTTTTCAACTACATCTACTATGTCATAAACTATTCTATTTTCTAATCCCATAACTACATCTAGATTTCTTAGTCCAATGTCGGCATCCACTACAGCAACTTTATACCCTAACATAGCTAAGCCTGTACCTATATTTGCCGTAGCAGTAGTTTTACCTACTCCACCTTTGCCAGATGTTATTACAACAACTCTTCCCATAAAAGATTCCTCCTTTTATACCTTATTTTTAACTAAATATGATTCTATTAAAACTTCCCCTTTATATATCCTAGCTACTTCAGGTTTCTTGGAAGTTTTAAAGAAGTTGTCAGGACGCCTTGCAATAATGTCCGCAATTCTTAATTGTGTCGGCTGAAGATTATATGCTGCAACTACAGCCTTTCTGTTCCCATTACATCCTGCATGAGCTATACCCCTTAGTGCACCTAAAACTATAATGTTACCCATAGCAATTACGTATGCACCTGGATTTACATCTCCGATTATAACTATATTCCCATCATAATTAAGGGTTTGTCCAGATCTTAGAGTAGTGTTTACAAATTTAGTCATACCTTCCTTTATCTCTGTAAAAAAATTAGCTTTACCTTTTCCTTCCTCAATCTTTTCTTCCTTTGTATTATTTTTTTCTATAATTTCTAAATTATATTTATCTTCTATAATATGCCTAAGTTCATTTTTTTCTATATTAGATAATCTACTTCCTTTAATATCAATAATTTCTCCACTTTCAAAAAAAGATAATGATTCTTTTAACTTCCTTTCCAATTCTTTTTTTACATTCACAAATTTTCCATCTTTAACATATACATATACGCCTTCTTTTGTACCTTTAAAAAGAACTAATTCTTCTTTCATATAGGACAACCTCCAAAGCATCCTTATTAATAGTAATTCTTCAAAAATACTAAAAATCCTTCTTATTTAAAAAATGAATTGGAAGGATTTTACCTTGCCAATTCATTTCCATAAGGCATAACTTTCGTTTCCTCTTCACTATTTAAACCTAAATACTCTGCAATTATATCCCTTACCATAGGTCCAGCATAGCCTCCACTACCACCTTGAACTACTATTGCTGCAACTGCTATTTCAGGATCTTCGTAAGGAGCAAAACCAACAAACCAAGCATAAGAATCATAAGTATCCCCAGTTGCAGGATTTACCCCACTTCTTTCAGCAGTTCCTGTTTTTGCCGCTGCTGATATAGGAAAGTCAGCAAATATACTTCTCGCTGTTCCTTCACTAACCACTTTCTCCATACCTTTTTTCACATGATCTAGATTTTCATAATTATTTAGTTTCATACGTTCAGCTTTCTTATTCTCTTCAAAAACAATTTCTGAATTATCGTAGTTTTTAATCTTATCTACCAATGTTATTTCATGTCTATATCCACCATTAGCTAGGGTAGCAATATAGTTGGCCATTTGAACTGGAGTATAGGCATTTTCCCCTTGCCCTATAGATACATTTAGCGTGTTTCCAATACTCCAACCTGATTGCCCCAAATAAGTGTATTTTATTTTATCCGTTAATCCTTCTCTCTCTCCATCTAATATCTTATCAGGATCTATTCCAAATTCATCTAATTTATTATATACTTCTCCTCTAGTTAAGGGTACCTCCATATCTATCCAACTTACAATTTCTTCAATAGTTTCTTCTATTTCCTTATCTGTCATTTTAACATCTTCTTTTATATATTTCTTTATATTCTGATTTAAATCTCTTCTTAATAATCCTTTAGTTGAAACTATTTTACTTTCTGGATCTGGAACTCCACCGGAAGACTCATTTGGTATATTAATTTCAATGCCAGTTTTTTCACCTAAGCCAAATTCCTTAGACATATTTGTAATATCTTCTATTTCTAATTTTACACCTAAAGATTCTCCCGTCTTTTGATTCATTCCCAATGCTAAAGAGTAGAAATAATAGTTACACGAATCCCTTAAGGCTTCATATACATTTACTGGTCCATGAGTGCCTTTATTATCATTCCATATCCAGCAACCCATTTCTGTGTCACCAATATCTACTTTACCCATATCTCTAATAGTTTTTTCTGGATTCATACCTTTCTCTAAACCTGCTAATGCTGTAACCATCTTGTAAATAGAACCAGGCTGAACGGCCGTTTGTGTAGCCGTATTTAATAAAGGTCTAGGGGCTAATAAGTCCTCTTCATTCTCTGGAAATAAACTTTCCCAGTCAGCACTAGAAATGCCTGTAGCAAATAAATTAGGATCATAGGCTGGATAATTAGCTAAAGCTAATAATTCCCCAGTCTTAACATCTACAGCAACCACTGCACCTGATGTAGCATTTTTATAAGGTCTACCTTTTTTCCTACTAGTCCCAAATTTATAATTTCCCCATTCACTTTCATAGGTTCCTGCTACCTGTATTCCCTCTAATGTTTTCTTTAAAGACTCTTCAGCTACTTGTTGCAATTTAGCATCCATTGTTAAATATAAATTATCCCCTGGTATAGCTTTCTCTTCACTTAATACTTTTGTAGTATTTCCCAAAACATCTACTTCTACTTTTTTAATACCATTTTTACCTCTTAGCTTGTCCTCAAAAGTTTCTTCTACTCCTGTTTTGCCTATAAGATCATTTGGTGAATATTTTTGTTCATTAATATATTTACTAATCTCATTAGGTTGAGAAATTTTCCCTAAGTATCCGAGAGCATGAGCTGCTGTAGTTCCCATTGGGTAATACCTAATAGGTTCTATAGAAACTTTAACACTTGGTACTTCCATCATTCCCTCTTCTATCTTTGCTACTGTGGTGTCTTTTATACCATAAGCAACATTTATTGGTTCATAAGCCCTATATCCTTGTTTTTGTAATTGATCATACATAAGTAACACAGATCGAGTCTCATAGGGATTTATATCTTTATCAATTTCAAACTCTTTTCTTAAATACTCAAAAGCTTCCTCTGGCGAGCTCTTTTTAGGTATTTTATATTTTGTAAACCAGTCATTTTTGTTCTTCAAAGATGCATATTTCCATTCAGAAACTGTAATTTTAGGATTTATTCCATTATTCAATAATATTTCCTGAGTTCTATTTTTAATCTTATCGTCAGTAATTACAGATCCTATAGTTTTTGTTTCCTTTCCTAATTCAATTAAAGTTTCAATAGGTTTCTTGTCAGCATCTGATTTTTTCCCGTCTTTATATTTATAAATAACTGTATTTTCTTTTTCATTTACTTCATATATAACTGGACATTCTGTACCTTTTTCTTCTATTTTACTTATTAATAACTGTCCTGGAATAACTTTATTAATAGTATTACCTTTCTTATCAGTTTCTTCAATAACAGTTCTTAATAGTTCATCTATAGAGGTTTGTAATACTATATTTGTAAAGTCATCTCTTGCCTTTGACTCAATAGTTATATTATTAAACTTTTTCATGAGAAATCTTTTTTGTTCTAAAAACTCCATATCATAAACAATAGCATAAGGTTCCATTTTTATATTACTTTGGAGTCCTTTATTTTTTATTAAATTATATGTTAATTCTCTTGATATTGGATGAGAAATAATATTTCTTATAATATTTTTATCGTCGCCTATTAGCTTTAATAATGTTCCTTTTGCATCCATATTCCCAGGAATATCATTTTCTTTTTTCCACTTATCAATATCTTTAGAATCGTCAAAGTAAATTGATAAATTACCTCCTTCGATTTTTGTGGAAACAGGAACTTCTATCCCCTTATTTTCTAAAGCATGAATAGCCTTATTTGCCGTAATAAAATAATAAGTTTCTGAAGAATCCCCAGCTTTGTAAAAGGTATTTAACACACTTGGGAGTAATTTATTTTCAACGATTATATCTATAACCTTATCATCTGGACTTATATTTTCCTTGGAATAATCTTCATCAGTTGAATACTCAAATACATTTAATTCGATAGGGAAATCATCTACATAGTCTACACCATCTTCTTCTAGTAATCTAACAAGTTTTAATATAATTTCGTTTCTTGTTTTTTTATTCTTAGATAGTTCATCTTTCAATATTTGTACAGTAAAACTTGGCTTATTTCCTGCTAAAAGCCTACCATGTCGGTCTCTTATTTCTCCTCTTGGTGCAGTTATGGAAATTTCTTTTAAACGCTTATTATCTGATAAGTCTCTATAGTGATCTCCTTCTACTATAGTCAGAGTTGCAAGTCGAAAGGACAATATAAAAAGCATTACAGCAATAACTAGTATTAAAACATTATATCTATTTTTAAATATTTCTAAGAACTTCAATTATCTCACTCCCTATTACCTTCTAAACTTTATGGAAGGAACGGTAATCATCTTTAAGAATAATTTATATATTGGTATAGCTAAAATGCCATTATATATAATCTCTACTATACCTATGTTCTTAAAGACGAAACCAAAAGATATCTTTGCAGATAAAAAGTACATAACCGCATAATAGAGCAAATAATAAGCTACAGTAGATATAGCAGTAAAAATAATAGGTATAATCAAGCTTTCCTTATATACTTTTTGTTCAGTTTTTCCTATACAATATCCAATAAAAAAGTAGACAAATGCATTTGCACCAATAGTCACACTAAAGAAAATATCTTGCAGAAAGCCTATTAAGAGACCAACTATGCTACCTGCTTTTTCTCCTTTTAACAAAGCTAAAGAAACTATAATTATTAAAGCAGTATTTGGGACTACTCCTAATATAGCTATATGATGAAAAATAGTGCTTTGCAATATGAAATTAATTATAATAATTATCGATATGGTTAAAATTTCCAATGTCTATACCCCTTATTATTTATTAGATATTATATAAACTTTATATATTTTCTTAAAATCAACAGCTGGTGAAATAATAACTCTTTTCATCAAATCATCATCTTTTTTAATTACTTCCTTTACATCACCAATATATAAGTTTTTAATATAGCTTCCACCTAAACCTGAAGTCATTAGCTTGTCTCCTTTAGTAATATCTGCTTTACTTTCAAACAAATATCCATTTAACTCCCCATCGACATTACCAGATAACATTCCACCATCTTGAGTCCTAATTATCTTAAAAGATATTTTACTACTTTCATCTACTATGGAAGTAACTTTAGCCCAATCTTTCCCTACTTCCACCACTCTACCAATAACTCCTTCATGATATACATTTCTTTCTCCTTCTACACCTTGGACTACTATATCATCTTTTTTAATTCCATCATTACTTCCTTTGTCAATCATAAATCTATTAAACCAATTTCCTGGTTCTTTTCCTATTACTTGGGCAGGTATTAGATCATATTTTGTGTTCTTAAATAGTTCCGCCTCAGTCCTAAGAAAGTCGGATTTTCCTATAACATCTTCATACTTTCTATTTTCGTCTTCCAAAGCAGCAATCTTCTTTTTTAACTCTTCGTTTTCACTTTTTAAATTCCCAATATTACCTATGGAGCCAAAAAAGCCTGCAAATTTTTGCCCTGTATTGTAAAAGAATTTTTCTATAGGTGCAAAAACACTTCCAAAAACATTCTCCGTTTTTGTCATTTTTTTTCGCCCAGTGTTAGTCATACCCATAGTAATAATTAGAATGATAGCAACTGCTGTCACTACCATTCTACTTTTATATTTTTTAAAAATGGACATATTCATCACCACTGATCCTATTATTTTAGGATAAAGTTTTTCTTAATATTTCAATACTTTCTAAAGCTTTTCCAGTTCCTATAGCTACACAATCTAATGGCTGCTCAGCTATTTGTACTGGCATTCCAGTTTCTTTTCTAATTAATTTATCTATTCCTTCTAAAAGTGCTCCACCACCAGTTAACATTATACCTAATTCCATAATATCAGAAGCTAATTCTGGTGGAGTTTTTTCAAGAGTAAACTTTATAGCCTCAATTATATTTGATATTGGTTCTTTCATTGCACCGTGAATCTCTTTAGAAGTTATTTGTATAGTTTTTGGTAGTCCACTAATTAAATCCCTACCTCTAATTTGCATTTTGGATTCTTTCTCTGACATACTAGCTGTACCAATTGTTATCTTAATTTCTTCTGCAGTTCTTTCACCTATCATAAGACTGTATTCTTTCTTAATATAATTAACTATAGCTTCATCTAATTCATCCCCACCTACTCTAATGGACCTACTAGTTACTATACCACCTAATGAAATAACAGCTACTTCAGTGGTTCCTCCTCCAATATCGATAATCATGCTTCCAGTTGGATCTTGTACAGGTAAATCTGCTCCTATAGCAGCTGCCATAGGTTCTTCTATTAAATAAGCATCTCTAGCACCAGCATGAATTGTTGCCTCTTCTACTGCTCTTTTTTCTACTTCTGTTACGCCACTTGGTACACAAACTACTACTCTAGGCCTAAAAATAGAACTTCTTTGATTTGCTCTTTTAATAAAATATTTAAGCATACTTTGAGTTACGTTAAAGTCAGCAATAACTCCATCCTTTAATGGTCTTATTGCTATTATATGTCCAGGAGTCCTACCAATCATCCTTTTTGCTTCTTCTCCTACAGCAAGTACTTCTTTTGTGTTAGTTTGAATTGCAACTACTGAAGGCTCTCTAATCACTATATCTTTTCCTTTTATATAAACTAGTGTATTTGCTGTTCCTAAGTCGATTCCCATGTCTTTTGTAAATATATCAAACAATCCCATGATCCTTTCATCTTCCTTTCTTTAGCTTAGATTAAATTTTTTTCTTTAAAACTTATATACTTATTATCACCAATGATTATATGATCTAACACTTTAATACCAACTATATTCCCTGCCTCTACTAATCTATTTGTTACATTCACATCCTCGAGACTAGGTGTTGGATCGCCGCTTGGATGATTATGTACAAGTATAACAGAATTAGCACTTTTTTTAATGGCTAAATTAAAAACTTCTCTAGGATGAACAATAGATTGATTTAAATTGCCAACAGATATATTTTCTATGCTTATTACTTGGTTCTTCGTATCTAATATAATAGTCTTAAAATGCTCTTTTTTCAAGTGCCTCATTTCTTCCATTAATAGGTTTAAAATTGTATTTGGAGAATTTACTTTTATTTTTTCATCTGCTACATAAGTAGATATTCTTTTTCCCAATTCTACAGCAGCTAAGATTTGAGCTGCTTTACATTTCCCTATTCCTTTTATCTTTATTAATTCTTCTAAAGTCACATTGGACAAATAAACAATACCTTCTTTATCAATACTTAATATTCTTTGTGCTAAATCAATAGCAGTCTCTTCTTTATAGCCAGTTCTAATAATAATTGCTACTAATTCAGTATTTGATAAAGAATTAGCTCCATAACGCGCTAATTTCTCTCTCGGTCTTTCAGTTATAGGTAAATCCTTAATGGTGTATTCCTTATTATTATCTATAGTTACTTTCATAAACCCACCACCTTTTATTTTATAGCAAACTAATACGAAAATATTTCTCTAAAAGTTTGTCTAACTTTGGGATGGGAAGTCCTACAACATTTGAATAGCAGCCATCTATTTCTTCAATTAAAACTTCACCTTTATCTTGTATTCCATACCCCCCTGCTTTATCTTTATACTCCCCTGTTTCTAAATATCTTTCAATTTTATCTTTTGATAGTTCCCTGAATTTCACCATTGTTTTTTCATAATCAATTATTTTTTTATTTGTATTCACTTCTATTATTGATAACCCAGTAATGACAACATGCTTTTTACCACTCATCATTTTAATCATAAGGCCTGCTTCATCTTTACCCCTAGGTTTTCCTAATATATTACTATTTAAGTAAACTAAGGTATCAGCAGCAACTACTATTTCATTCCCTATAAAATTACTTGCTACATCCTCAGCCTTTAGAAATGCTAGGGACATAGCAACCTGCTCCGGTGTTTCACTAGTAGAGATGGTTTCTTTAACATTACTAGACTTCACTACTGGATTAATTCCATGTTTAATAAGTAAATCTTTCCTCCTTGGAGGAGCAGATGCAAGAATAATTTTTCTCATTTCATCACCTTAATATTATTAGTTTCAAAGAAATTTTTCCATTTTTTTTTTAAGTTTTCTGTAATATATATTGAAGCTAATCCTACAAAGTAACCAGTAAACAAACTTATAAGAAGTAAAATTGGCAAATATGAAAAGATTTTGAAATTCCCCATAATAATACTTGCAACAAAGACTTGCCCTGTATTATGAGCTACTGCACCCAAAATACTAACCCCTATAAGACTAAATATATTAGAGAAATGTGCATATATTATATACATTACGATACCACTAAATATTGTTCCAAACAAGCTATAAAATAGGCTTGATACACTTCCTGTTACTAAGGTAAGCACAAAGCTTTTTAGTATCCCTACAACAATCCCTTCCTTAAACCCAAAAAGTACCAAGGTTATTAACACAACAATATTTGATAACCCTAGTTTAGCTCCAGGGGCCACATAGGGTATAGGCATAAATGATTCAATAACACCCAAAACAAGCCCAAGGGCAACTAATAAAGATAAAAATATTATCTTTCGCAATCTATCCATCCTACCACTCTTTTCTAACGGCTAATATAATCTACGTCATTATCCTCCATTTCACCTATTATTTCTATTACTAGCCTATTTGGCAAACAAACAATAACTTCTCCTGGTTTGGAAATATAACCTTGTTTCACATCTAATTGATCAGGACAATCTGCATCTATAACTCTTACTTTTCCATCACCTATTTCTAATAAATTATATCCAAATTCAGTCTCTATAGTAAGCTTTTTACCTACAATTTTAGGGTCAAAATAAATTATTTTGTAATCTTCCCCATCTACCTGAATTTTTATATGTTTTTTATCATAGGCGCTAGCAGCATTTTTTATATATATAAGAGATCCAATACTAGCTATTATAATAAAAATTATTAGATATTTATCCCCTTTTGTCAATGGTCCACTTCCTTTATAGAAAATAACAATACATAATATACATATTAAGTTTACCATGTCTGTTTTTTAATTACAAGTTACAATCTTGTATAAAAATATACATCTATATTCAACAAAAAGGACCTATCCCAATAGGTCCTTTTCCGTGCATTATGCCTTTGCCTTAGCTTTTGCCCTGGCTTTAGCTTTTGCCTCTTCTTTTGCCTTTACCTTTGCTTTTTTATTTTCTAACACCTTTGTTAAATTTGTCCATATTGCACCTGTTGGACATACCTCCGCACATATGCCACAGGCTTCACAATTTTTATAACACTTTTCGTAATCTATTGCAGCCAAATTATCCTCCATTGTTATTGCATCGAAAGGACAATTTCTGACACATATACCACAGCCAATACATCCAATAATACAATTATTTCTAACAGTTCTTGCTGAATCATTGCTAAAACATTTTATTACTGTCCTTTGCTCATAAGGCACCATCTCAATTATATTTTTAGGGCATACATCTAAGCATTGCTTACAACCTGTGCATTTTTCCCTATTAATTACTGCTATCCCATTAACTATATCAATAGCGTCAAACTCACATACAGTCTGACAAGTTCCAAACCCTAAACAACCATAATTACAGGCCTTACTACCACCAGCAATTTGATTAGCAGCTCTACAATCTTTTATACCATCATATTCAAATTTTTCCTTTGATTTACAGTCACTTCCTTGACATAGAACAGTAGCAACTATTTTTTCATCAGCTTCCGCGTCAACACCCATAATGTCTCCCACTTTATCTGATACTGGTTGTCCTCCTACACTACATCCATTTACAGGCGCAGTACCCTTTACTATAGCATCTGCTAAACCATCGCATCCTGGGAAACCACAAGCACCACAATTGGCTCCAGGAAGGACTTTTCTAATTTTTTCAACCTTTGGATCAATCTCTACTGCAAAAGCTTTTGAAGCTAACGATAGTATGATTCCAAATAATAAACCTAAGCCTCCTAAAACTGATACAGAATAAATTATAGTATTCATCAATATACCTCCTATACAAGCCCATTAAAGCCTAAGAAGGCTATAGACATAAGACCTGCTGTTATTAAAGCTATTGGAAAGCCTTCAAGAGCTTCTGGAACATCTGCAAGTTCTAATTTTTCCCTAATACCAGCCATTAATATAAGAGCTAATCCAAAACCTATAGAAGCTCCTACTGCATTTACAATTGTCTGAATTAAATTATAACCTTCTTGTATGTTTAAAATAGCTACTCCTAATACAACACAATTTGTAGTAATAAGAGGCAAATAAACTCCTAAAGCCTGATATAAATTAGGACTTACTTTCTTCATAACCATTTCAACAAACTGAACTAATGCAGCTATGATTAAAATAAATACTATTGTTTGAAGGTATCCAAGCTTCAATGGATCTAGTACTGCTTTTTGAATTACATAAGTAATAATAGAGGATAATGTAACTACAAAGGTTACAGCTATACTCATACCAGTTGCAGTTTCAGTTTCATTAGATACCCCTAGGAATGGACATATACCTAGGAAACGTGCTAAAACAAAATTGTTTACAAATATAGTACTAACTAGTATAGTAAATAAATTCATCTATGCTTCCCCCTTTACTTTGGAATCAGAAGCCGCCTTATTCATTCTCACTTTATTGAAAATTCCAATAAGAATACCTAACAATATAAAGGCCCCTGGTGGCATTATAAATATTAGTGCTGGTTGGAAAGCATCGCTAAATAATTTATAACCAAATATACTACCAGCCCCTATAATTTCCCTTAGGCTACCTAGCACAAGTAATGCTAGGGTATATCCTAATCCCATACCTAGTCCATCTACAATAGATGGCAATACTCCATTTTTTGACGCAAATGCTTCAGCCCTAGCTAATATAATACAGTTTACAACTATTAATGGAATAAATAACCCTAAAGCATTGTATATATCTTGAGCATAAGCTTTTAAAAACATTTCTATTATTGTTACAAAAGTTGCAACAACAACTATATATGCAGGTATACGTATTTTATCTGGTATTATATTTCTAATTAAAGATATAACTAAATTAGAACCCACTAATACAAATATTACTGATAATCCCATTGCTAAGCCATTTACTGCAGTAGTAGTTACTGCCAACACTGAGCACATACCTATAAGTTGCACAAATACAGGATTATCTTTTATTAAACCATTATAAAAAATCTCAGAAAGTTTCAATATTTACACCTCCGAATACTAATTACTTAGCAAAATTATCAACAAATGTTTCTCTAGCAATATTTACACCCTGAGCAACAGCATCAGTAGTTATAGTTGCACTAGTAATTGCTAATACCTCATTTTCTCCAACAGGTTCACTATTCACTACAACTAATGATTCACCTACAGGTTTATTATTAAATCTTTCCTGAAACTCAGGTTCTGTAGCTCTTGCTCCTAAGCCTGGTGTTTCTGCATGATCTAAAACCTTCATACCTGTTATTTTACCTTCTAAAGATATTCCAGTCATTACTTCAATATTCCCACCAAATCCTAAAACTTCCGTTTTAATTACATATCCAACTACTTCACCACTACTATCTAATCCTTCAAAAATTTCTAATACTTCAGGACTTGATTTTTTTATTTTTTCAGTTTCTTCACTTAAAAGTTCGAAATTCTCAGCAACAGATAATGCTTCTTTTCTTGCATTATCATTGGCCAATTTATCTGCTTCAGCTATTTTATCTGCTGTAATAAAGTTTGAAATTCCTAAAATTGTGGCTGATACTGCCGTAACAATTAATAATACTAAGCCTAGTTTTAGGGTCTCGTTCATTTACTTCACCTCCCCAAACACTTTAGGTTTTGTAAGTTTCTCAATTAAAGGTGTAGCTACATTCATAAGCAAAATTGAATAAGACACTCCTTCTGGATATCCACCTTTCACCCTTATTAGAGCTGTTAAAAATCCTGCCCCTATACCAAAAATAATTTGTCCTAATGGTGTTACTGGTGAAGATGAATAATCTGTAGCCATATAAAAAGCTCCTAGTATAAGTCCTCCAGATAATAAATGATAAGGTATATATTCACTTTCAACTCCAAATAATAATAGCATAATAAGAGTAGTTGCTATATAAGTAGTTGGTATTCTCCAATTTATAACTCCCCTAATTAGCAAATAAGCAGCACCAACTAATAGTAATAAAGCTGAAGTTTCTCCTAAACTTCCTGCTACATTTCCAATAAATACTTCTTTCAATTCAGGTAATGTACTTCCAGATTCAGCTACTGTTGCAGATGCAGCAGCATCTGAAAATCCATATTTAATAATAGATAGTGGTGTTGCTTCAGTAGCAGCGTCTACACCTGGTGACACAAAATCAGACATTAGAGTTGGCCATGAAGTTAATAACATAGCTCTTGCAGCTAATGCTGGATTCATAAAATTTGAACCTAATCCACCAAAAAATTGCTTAACTATTATAATTGCAAAAGCTGAACCTACAACAGGTATCCACCAAGGCGCTGTCGGTGGTAAATTAAAGGCTAATAATATTCCAGTAATTACTGCACTTAAGTCCTTTATTGCAATTGGCTTACCAAAAACTTTCTGAATTAAAGCCTCAAATCCTACTGCTGATATAACAGAAATTAATATTAATTTGAAAGCATTCATTCCAAAAAAGTAAATACTTCCTATTATTGCTGGAACTAACGCTATAATAACATCTAGCATAATCCTTTGAACCGATTCCCCAGATCTTAAATGAGGAGATGAGGTTCCAATTAGACTTCCCTCTTTTAAAATCTCTTCTGCTTCTACGGAAGTCATCGTTTTACTGCTATCCATGGATAATTCCTCCTATTCATTTCTATGATTTTTTTCTTTTTGATATAATTTCACCTTTAGCCAATCTAATTGACTCTACTAAGGCCCTCTTTGAAGGACAAATATATGAACATGCGCCACATTCTATACAATCTAATGCATGATATTCTTCAGCTTTATCAAATTTTTCTTTTAAGGTAAATTTATTTATATACAATGGTTGTAAATTAACAGGACATACTTCTAGACATTTTCCACATTTAATACAAGGTTGTTCTGGCTCAGGATTAGCCTCTTCTTGAGTTAACACAAGTATTCCACTAGTTCCTTTAATTAATGGTATTTCATCTGTATACTGACTAATCCCCATCATAGGACCACCCATTATAATTTTTCCAGGTGCCTTAGCATATCCTCCACATTCCTCGATAATATCCTTGAAGCTTGTACCAATTTTTACAATTAAGTTTTTAGGCTCTTTTATCCCTTTTCCCGTTACTGTAACAATTCTTTCATAAAGAGGTTTGCCTTCTCTTACAGCCTCACCTATAGCATTTGCAGTTCCAGCATTACTTACTATTGCCCCTACATCCATAGGCAAGCCTCCAGAAGGAACTTCTCTATTTGTTATTGCGTTTATAACTCTTTTTTCATCTCCTTGAGGATATTTTGCTTTTAAAGAAACAACTTTAATGTCTTTTTCATTCTTGCAAACTTCCCTTAATTTCTTGATAGCTTCCGGCTTATTATCCTCAATTGCTATAAAACCTTCTTCTACTCCTACAGCCTTCATAATCACCTTAAGACCAAAAACTACAGCTTCTGGTTTTTCAACCATTAGTCTATAATCTGATGTCAGATAAGGCTCACATTCTGAACCATTAATAATAATAGTATCAATTTTTTATCCTTAGGAGGAGATAGTTTAACATGAGTTGGAAAACCGGCTCCACCCATTCCAGTAATCCCTGCATCTTTTATGATACTTAATATTTCATCCTTTGTTAATTCATTTAAACTATCATGAGATTTTAGTGAAGGATCTACTTCATTTTTTCCATCTGACTCTATAGTAATAGAATTTACTGTCATTCCCGTTGGTGACATATGAGATCCTATTTCTTTAACTGTACCTGATATACTAGAATGTACAGGTGCAGAAACAAAAGCCTGTGCCTGTCCTATTACTTGGCCCACTTTTACCTTATCACCAACTTTAACTACAGGATCACAAGGTGCTCCTATATGTTGCTGTAAAGGTATAATAACTTTCTCAGGCTCCCTAGCTTTTTCCAAAGGAAGATTTTCTGTAAACTTTTTAAAACCAGGAACTTTAGTCCCTCCTTTAAAAGTTAAGTTTTCCAATTTCATACTTTCCACCTCTTTTTATTTATTATAATTTTTATTTTGTATATAGATTAAATGTTAAATTTATTCATAGAAAAATACCCAATCACTTCACAGGACCAGGTACATATTTTTGATTATTTTTATTATACCACTAAATGATTATAATGTATAGAAAATAACGTTAATTAATACTTTAACAAAGTATTGGCGCCATTAATAGACATATGCCATATTGTAAAATTTATTATACCACTTGTTATTTTATATACAATTATTAAGTGAAAACGTAACCAAATAGGTCATTCTACATCTCTATATTAAGCTGGAGGGGTTCATTTGGATGTATTAAATTAGACAAACTTAATCCTAAAAGTCTTACTTTTTTTTCTAAAGAAAATTTATTAATTAAAATAGATTTACTAATTTCAAAAATGGTAGAGTATTTATTTGTAGGAATGTTTAAAGTTAAGCTTCGAGTTTCAACGGAGAAATCTTCATATTTTACTTTTACTGTTATAGTTTTAGCTATAGTATTATGGTGGTCTAATTTGTGAGCGAGACTTAAAGAATATTCAGCTAACTTATTAACTAAAAAATTTATATCATCTACATCATCTATGTAAGTCTCCTCTTCTCCAACAGATTTAGTCTTTATATTATTTTCAACAACTCTATTATCAATACCTTTTGAAAAGTCTGACAACTCCTTCCCCCTCTTCCCAAACTTCTTAATTAGTACATTCATATCATATCTTTGCATATCACCAATGGTATAAATTCCTAGTTTATTTAATTCTCTTTCTGTTTTAGGTCCTACTCCCCATAGTTTTCTTATGGGTAAAGGTGCCAAAAAGTTTATTACTTCATCTTTTTTCACTATAGTAAGTCCATTAGGTTTTTCTACATCAGAAGCTAATTTAGCTAAGAACTTGTTAAATGATATACCTATAGATACAGTAAGCCCTAATCCATTCTTTATTCTCTTTTTTATAGATTTAGATATAAGGTAAGGATCTTTTCCTGTTACATCTAAAAAAGCTTCATCTATTGATATAGGTTCTATTATTAAACTATATTCTTTAAGTATTCCATTTACTTCTTTAGAAACTTCCTTATATCTTTTCATTTTTACAGGAAGAAACACCCCCTCGGGACATAACTGTTTAGCCCTAGCCATAGACATAGCCGAATGAACACCATATTTTCTAGCCTCATAAGATGATGCAGAAACTACACCTCTACTACCAGAACGTCCACCTACAATAATAGGCTTCCCTTTTAATGATGGATTATCTGCTTCCTCTACTGAAGCATAAAAAGCATCCATATCTACATGAATAATTGATCTTTTAGTCATGGTAACACCCTACTTAATTTATTAAAAAAATCATACAGCCTTGTATGATTTTGGTGCAGGAGAAGGGACTCGAACCCTCACAGGCTTAGCCTACTACCCCCTCAAGATAGCGTGTATGCCAATTCCACCACTCCTGCAGTTCATTATTATTATTGTATACTATATATTATAACTTATAATATATTTTTTTCAACTATTTTTTCTTTTGATATTCTTTTGGAATATACCAATTTTCGATATTATTGTATACATTATTAAAATTTGGTTTGACATCCCCTTGTATTTTATTGCTTGACAATAAAGCCTTATTTCTAAAAAGTAAACTTATATAAGGTAGTTCATCTATAATTTCTTTTTCTAACTTTTTGTAAGCCTTTTGTTTCTTATCACCGGGCGTTGCACTATAAACATTTGTTAATAAATTATCCATTTTTTCATTATTATATCTAATAAAATTAGTTCCATCTTTTATTTGTGATGAATGAAATGCAAAAGCCAGCTCAGGAATACTAGATAATTCCCAACCTAATAAGGCCAGATCAAAATCCCCTTTTGCTATTTTCTTTTCAAGACTTTCCCATTGTTCCTCTATCATTTCCTCTGTTAAATTATCAGGTATTGTATCTGAATAATCTTTTATAACTTCTATACCTAGCTTTCTTAAATCTCCCGCTATCATATTAGCAGTTTTAAGTCTTAAAAGATTATGGGAGTTTGTGGTTAACCTTAAAGTTAACTTATTCCCTTTTTCATCTTCACAGATCCCGTCTCCATTTCTATCTTTCCAGCCTGCCTTTTCCAATTCTTCTTTTGCTTTTGATAAGTCATATTTATATGTATTAGCATTATCCGAAACTAACCATGAATTAGGGTTTATGGGTACATCTATTTCAGTTCCATGATTTAAATAAACTTCTTCTATAATAGCTTGTCTATCAATTCCATAAGCTAGGGCTTTTCTAATTCCTTTATTCTTACCATCCTTGAAAATTTCATTATTAAAATTAAACCCTAAGAATTCGTAATTATTAGAAACATATTCATTTACATTTACTCTTTGGCTTTCAGCATATTTCCCCCAATCTGTTCCCTTAGATAAAGTCATATCTACCTGATCTGTTTCAAAAGCTGTAAGCATCAACTCTTCATTTTCCAAAACCTTTCCTACTACTGTTTCTATATAGGCTTTACCTTTCCACCAATCTTCATTAGCCTCCAATGTGATACTTTTGAATTTTTCATAACTAATAAATTTATAAGGTCCAGTACCTATAGGTTTATAATTTTCTACTTTTAAAGCATTTTCGTATACCTTCTTTCCTTCTCCAGCTTTTGCGAAAACATGTTTAGGTATTATAGGGAAAATTAAAGTTTCTACACAATTACTATAATTTTTATCAAATATAATCTCTAGGTTATTAGCGTCTATTATTTCAACGTCTAATATGTTTTTTATATCTCCATTTAAAGTAGTATTAAAAATCTTTTTATAAGAGTTCTCACTATCCGCATGTTTAATAGCATTTATAGTAAATAAAACATCCTCTGAAGTTAATTTCTCCCCATCATGCCAATAAATATCATCTCTTAATTTAATATCTACAACCTTACCACCATTTTTTATACTATAGTCCTCAGCTAATAGATTTTCAATATTGAAATTTTCATCTAATTGGAACATTCCCTCAAAAATTAATTTACTAAAGTAATGGTAGCTGATATTTTCACTTATTAAAGGATTTAAGGTGCTTAGGACTGTTAACGGTAGAACTAGCTCACCACCTTCTATAGGTTCATATTCTTTATCTTTTTCAACAGCTTTTTCATCCTTCTTTGCTACAGTATCAGTCTCATTTAGCTCTCCATTACAACCAGTCATAGTAAATAATAGAGTAATTATTAAAAATAAAACTAAGACAAGCTTTTTATAACTCACGTCTATCACCTTCCGTACAAAATCTATATTATCCATTCTGAAAAACATATTGTTTTATTACTTTTTTAAAATTGTTTATCAACATAAGAAATCGGAAATCTGTGCTATCATTATCATCAATATCATCTTTATATATTTTTTTATACATTTCATAGTCCTTTATAACCTTTTTTACATATTCCTCTGTTTCCTTAAAAGGTATTTCTTTTAGGTTTCTCCCATCATCACTATATTTCTTATTGGAAAGCCATTTATTCACATTGCCACTTCCTCCATTATAAGCAGCCAATATTAGTTCTAAATTATTATCATATTCTTTCGTCAATACACTTAGATACCAACAACCTATCTTAATATTTGTCTCTGGCTCATATAAAAGCTCTAATGTAAAATTAGTAAGGTTAAGTTCTTTGGCTGCCCATTCAGCAGTTATAGGGGATATTTGCATAAGTCCCCTAGCATCTTTTGTGGACTTTGCATTTACATCAAAATTACTTTCTACATTTATTATAGATGTAATTAAATATGGATCAATATCATATTCTTTAGAATATTTATCAATATAGTCTTTATAACCTATAGGATATTTAGTTTTTATAATTAAATTTGCAGAAATTATTATAGTCAGTATAATAACAATACAAGTAAATACCAACCTTAATCTTCTTTTTAATCTTCTTGCCAAACTAACCCCTCCATGCCTAAATTAGTGAATTTACTTGTTTTTTTACTTGAGCATATAAATAGTTTACATCTTTACTATTATCTATTATTTTATCCGCATACTTTTTCTTTAATTTTATAGGCATTTGTGCACTGATCCTTATTTCGCTTTCTTCTAAGGACAAATTATCCCTTTTCATAAGTCGCCTTATTTGTTCCTCTTCTTCTAAATATACTAGCCATATTTCATGAAAAAACAAACCATATCCATTAAAATAATCAATGTTTTCAATTAATAATGGTATATCTATAAACAAAACATCCCTATTTTCACAATATAAACTCATCTTTTCAGTAATTGTATTTATCACCTGAGGATGCACAATCGAATTTAGTTTTCCCCTCTTAGCCTCATCATTAAATATTATTTCCCCAAGTTTTTTTCTATCTATATTACCATCTTTTTTTAAAATATCAACTCCAAAGTGCTTTATAATATCTTTATATGCAGTTTTACCTTTTTCTACAACCTTCCTAGCAATCTTATCCGCATCAATTACATCATAACCAAGTTCTATCAAATATTTAGTTACTGTACTTTTACCTGTAGCTATACCACCAGTTATTCCAATTATTTTGCATTTACTTTGTATCATACCAACTTTCCCCCATCTGCATATCTACTTCTAAAGGTACATTTAATTTTACACAGTTTTCCATAACATTTTTCATTATATTTTTTACTTCTTCAACTTCATCTTTATGGGCTTCAATTATTAATTCGTCATGTACTTGGAGAATTAGTTTTGATTTCATATTTTTTCTTTCCAATTCATTATATATTTCTACCATAGCAACTTTTATAATATCTGCCGCACTGCCTTGTATAGGGGTGTTTAAAGCTACCCTTTCGCCAAAGGATCTAACAGCATAATTTCTAGACTTTAATTCTGGTAAATATCTTCTTCGTTTTAAAATAGTATCTACATAGCCTTGTTTTTTCCCTAACTCGACTATGCTATCCATGTATATTTTTACTCCACCATAGTTTTCTAAATATTTATCTATATAATTTTTTGCTTCTTTCCTAGGTATATCTAAGTCTCTAGATAATCCATAGTCACTTATTCCATAAACTATACCAAAATTGACAGCTTTTGCTCTATTTCTAAGAATGGATGTTACTTCCTCCTTTGGTACTTCAAAAACTTCACTAGCAGTTTTTAAATGTATATCCTCATTTCCATAAAAAGCTTCTTGAAGCTTTTTATCCTCCGTTATATGAGCTAATACTCTAAGTTCTATTTGAGAATAATCTCCATCTATAAGTATATAGTCTTCACTTTGAGTCACAAAAGCTTTCCTTATTTTCCTTCCTTCTTCAGTTTTAATAGGTATATTTTGTAGATTTGGTTCTGTACTACTTATTCTTCCTGTATTAGTAACAGTCTGATTAAAACTAGAGTGTATTCTCTTTGTCTCTTTATCTACTAAATCTATTAATCCATCTACGTAGGTAGATTTTAACTTAACAATTTGTCTATACTCTAGAATTTTTTCAATAATAGGATGTTTTCCTTTTAATTTATCTAAAACTTCTGCATTTGTTGAATATCCAGTTTTAGTCTTTTTTATGACTGGTAAATCTAGCCTATTAAACAAGATTTCTCCTAATTGCTTAGGAGAATTTATGTTAAATTCTTCTCCCGACAAAGTATAAATCTCTTCCGTTAATTTGTCAATTTTTTTATTAAATTCTTCCTTTAATTCTTCTAATACATTAATATTTATCTTAAATCCTACATATTCCATACTAGCCAATACCTTTATCAATGGAAGTTCAATATTATAAAAAAGTTCTTCCATTCCCTGACTGGCAATTAATCCTTTAATAGGATTTTCTAACATAAACACCATATCAATTAATATCGAAAAATAATTTGCCCTCTCTTGAATCTTTAGATCTTTATAGCTTTTTTTCTTTCTACCTTTCCCTAAAAGTTCTTCTTCATTTCCAATATTAATATTTAAATGTTCTCTACTTAATTCATCAATATCATAATTAGATTGAGCTGGATTTAATAAATATTGACCTATCATACTGTCAAAGGTTATATTTTTTATATCTATACCTACTCTAAATAGGCCTACAATATCTCCTTTTAGTCTATGACCTATCTTTTCTATAGACTCATCTTCAAAAACAGGCCTAAAAGTAATCATAAAAGCATCTTTACACTTTGAATTCTCTTCAAAATCAATATAATATGCATTCTTATCCTTTACTTTTATTATAGCTCCTAATATTTCATCCTTAACAAAATCTTCATATTTAAAAATTAATTTAAAAGCGAATTTTTTACTATTTTTAATTTCTTCTACAATCTCTTCAAAGCTTTCTTCAGTTATTATTTCAAATTCCGGTTCATAAGTAGACTCTGATTCTATATTAACTTTGTCATGAGGCAGCTGTTCTAATAATCTCCTAAGTTCAAATTTTTCATATAGTTTTATTAATTCATCCCAATTAGGCTCTTCAACTTTTAAATCCTTTATAGTCACATCTAGAGGTATATTTGTTATTATTTCTGATAATTTTTTACTTAAAAAAGCTGTTTGTTTATGTTCAATTAAAGATTCTTTTCTCTTTTTTCCTGTAACCTTATCTATATTTTCATAAACTCCTTCCATAGAGTTAAATTCTTTTAATAATTTAAGACCCGTCTTTTCACCTATTCCAGGAACACCAGGTATATTATCTGATTGGTCCCCCATTAATCCTTTTAAATCAATAAATTGCTTAGGAGTAATACCATAGGTTTCTATAAACTTTTTCTCATCATATTCTTCCAATTTAGTAATTCCTTTTTTAGTAATTAGCACTTTTGTATTATCAGTGGCTAATTGTAAAAAGTCTCTATCACCAGAAACTAACATTACATCTAAACCTTCTTCCTCACCTAGCCTAGCAATAGTCCCAGCAATATCGTCAGCTTCATATTGATCCATTTCCATTTGATATATATTCATAGACTTAAGAATTTCTTTCAATATTGGAAACTGCAAGGATAATTCATTAGGAGTAGAATCTCTTTGAGCTTTATATAATTCATATTCTAAATGTCTAAAAGTAGGCCCTTTTTTATCAAAAGCTACACACATATATTCAGGATTGTAATCTTTATTTATTTTATTTAGCATAGTCATAAATCCAAGGACACCATTAGTATATATACCATCCTTTGTAGATAATAAAGGAAGTGCATAAAATGCCCTATGAAGTAAGCTACTTCCATCTATAATTATTAACTTTTCCTTTTTCACTATATCAGCTCCTAAATAATACTTAACTTCTCTTATAGTATAAACTATGTACATATTAAGTATATCTTAAAAAAATAAAGTAGTAAACAAAACTTTAAACTATATAAAATTTATATTAGCATAATTTCTTTCTTCCTTTATTCCTAATAACTGAATGTATTCTTCACAATTGCTTACTAATTTTTCATGGCTGCCATCTCCGATTATCCTTCCATCCGAAAACACTATTACCCTTGGATTTAGCTCTACTATATTTTCCACTCTATGGGTAATAAAAACACCTATCTTTTTTCTGCTTTTTTCCGTTACTAATGAAAATATTTCTTTTTCACTAATAGGATCTAAGGATGATGTAGGCTCATCCAATATGTAGACATCTGCATCTCGCATAAAAGCCCTACCAAGGGCTATTCTTTGCCACTGTCCTTTAGATAATTCTTCTCCTGCAAACCATTTTCCCATTTGTGTATCTATTCTATCTGGAAATTTATCTATCTTTTCACTTAAATTTATTTCCCTTAGGGCTTTCATTATTTTCTCATCACTATTCATTTCACCAATGTTTCCAAAACCTATGTTTTCTCTTAAAGTCATTTCGTATTTATTAAAATCCTGAAATATAATCCCCATTCTTTTTCTTAAATTATCCGGATTTATTTTCCTTAACTCTATTCCATTTATAAATATTTCTCCTTCATAATTATCATAAAATCCACATAATAGCTTTATAAAGGTAGTCTTTCCAGACCCATTTTGACCAACGATCCCTACAAGTTGTCCTTTATTTATTTTTATATTAATATCTTTAAGTGTGCTATTTATGCTCCCTTCATAAGTATAATTTACATTTTTAAATTCTATTTCTTTTATTTCATCTATTTCTATTATTCTATCTTCGTATCCCTTTATTTCTAAATCTAATAATTTATAAAATTGCTCTACATATAATATATCATTATATATTTCAGATAAACTTCTTAAAAAACTACTTACATTTGATTGAATAGTGCTTAAACTATCTATATAGGCTACAGTGTCTCCCACTAAAATTTTTCCCACTGCAGCCATTTTCACTACATTAAATATTACAAATAAGCTGATTAATTCCTCCATTAAACTTAATCCTATTGCCCATTTAGTCCCTTTCTTAGTCATATTTAAATCCTGTTCTTGTATTTTTTTCTTTAGGCTAGAAAATATATTTATTAAATATTCCCCTATATTATAGGTTTTAACTTCTTTACAAGCTATATCATTGGTAAGTAAGTAATTAATGTATGAGGTTTTTCTTACTTCATTCATTCTTTCCATTCTCATTTTATAATTTATATATCCAATTCTTGTATTTACTATTGTAGATATTATTGGAGTTATAAATATAAGCAAAAAAATATATGAATTCCAAGATAATATTATTGATGATATTGAAACTACTGACGCTATTTGAGTTATTATCATTAAAATATTTGTATAGGTTATATAAACTTTTGCTTGACCTTCCATTTCTGCTCTACCTA
>NFYZ01003976.1_pt1 | contig 27166 bp, 16 predicted proteins | sample 1092561 | NCBI WGS metagenome assembly NFYZ01 (sample SAMN03609887, study PRJNA323583) | gut metagenome | isolation source: feces | host: Rattus norvegicus | place: Malaysia | collected 2013 | reverse complement strand
GTTACTCATACATTTGACATAATAATGGCTACCTTTGATGTGGCACAAAACATGGTTTCAAGTGCAGCAGAAGTAATAGATGTAGAAGCTAATATTGATATTTCATCGTCAGTTTTGAGTATGGTGGAAGTTCTAGAAGATAGATCAGTAGCAGAGCTTATAGGAATATCTCTTGAAACAACAGCGGTTAAATTTTGTATGGATGCATTGTTCATTATAATCACCGTCATATTATATGGCCGTATGATTGAGATATATTTAGTAAGTTCCGTAGGCCCAGTTCCTTTGGCTACTATGACTAATAGGGAGTGGGGGCAAGTAGGTAATAATTATTTAAGAAGCCTAATAGCCTTAGGTTTTCAAGGGTTTTTCATTATGGTATGTGTAGGAATCTATGCTGTATTAGTTAAGACAATTACAGTTACAGATAATATCCATGCAAGTATTTTTATGATTTTATCCTATACTGTACTTTTAGCATTTAGTCTATTTAAAACAGGAAGTGTTGCAAAATCAGTGCTTAATTCACATTAGAAAGGGGTTCAATATGAAAAAAATTAAAAAAGGTAATAAAGATTTAAATATTAATCCATTATTTCTTGCTAGTCTAGGAATAGGAAGTATATCATTGTTAGTTCTTCATGAAATATCATTATCAAAGAAGGTAACAAAACTATCTAAATCATTTCGAAGATTTACAAATATAGTTACTGAAACTGAAGAAGAAAGGCAAAAATATGAATTTGAATATGATTTACGTTTAGGAATATTAGAAGATATGATGGAAGATGTTTATAAAGATATTGAAGTTTATGGAGAATTTGAAGATATAGATGGAACGGAGGTTTAGAATATGGCTTTTGTTCAAGTACCCAAAGATTTATCCAGGGTAAAAACAAAGGTTGCCTTTAATTTAACCAAAAGGCAACTTATTTGTTTTAGCATAGGTGCAGTTATTGGTGTTCCTACCTATTTAGCAATAAGAAAAAGTATAGGAAATGATTTGGCATTATTAATTATGATTATATTAATGATGCCATTTTTCTTTACAGCTATATTTGAAAAGGATGGGATACCTTTTGAAAAATATATTAAATATGTAATAAGGCAGAAATATATCTATCCAAAAGTTAGATTATATAAAACAGAAAATTTTTATGAGTTTTTAAATAGTAATGGAAAAGAAGTGGAGGTGGAAATTGGTGATAGAAAATCCCCAAGTAAAAAAGCAACAAAAAAGATTAGCTCAAAATCAGAAACAATTAAATAAACAAAAGAAGGAAGTAAAGAGAAGTAGCAAAACCCAATCTATAAAACAAAATAAAAAGAGAAACATCCCTCAATCTGCTCAGCAAACTTTACCCTATAGAAGAATACTTCCTGATGGGATATGTCAGGTAGATAATAAAAAATACACTAAAACCATTAGGTTCTATGATATAAATTATCTTTTAGCTCAAAATGAAGATAAATCATTAATATTTGAAAATTATTGTGATTTTCTCAATTACTTTGATAGTTCCATTAATATTCAGCTTAGTTTCATAAATCAATCTGGGAATACAGAATCCTTTATAGATAGCATTCAGATTCAAGAGCAAGATGATGATTTTAACGATATTAGACTTGAGTATTCTAATATGTTGAAAAACCAATTAGCTAAAGGAAATAATGGACTATTGAAAACTAAGTACATTACCTTTGGAATAGAAGCAGATAGCTTAAAACTAGCAAAACCAAGACTTGAAAGAATAGAATCTGATATATTAAATAATTTTAAGGTTATGGGGGTTAAAGCCTATTCCTTAAATGGTAAGGAAAGGGTAGAACTACTTCATAGCATATGTCATCAGGATACAAAGGAAATGTTGGATTTCACATGGGATGTAGTAAGGAGTGGAGGTATGAGTACTAAGGATATAATAGTACCTACCTCTTTTAATTTTTCTGACCCAAGGAGTTTTAAAATGGGGGAAACCATTGGAGCTATTAGCTTTCTTCAAATATTAGCTCCTGAACTTACAGATAGAATGTTAGCAGATTTTTTAGATTTAGAAGATGATATTATAGTAAATTTTCATATCCAATCAATTGACCAAACAGAAGCCATTAAGAATGTAAAGAGAAAAATAACTGATTTAGACAGGATGAAAATTGAAGAACAGAAAAAGGCTGTAAGGGCTGGATATGATATGGATATTATACCATCAGATTTAGCTACCTTTGGGAATGAAGCCAAAAACCTTTTAGAAGATTTACAGAATAGAAATGAGCGTATGTTTTTAGTAACCATAATCGTCTTAAATACTGCTATGAAGAAACAAAAACTTGAAAATATAATATTTCAAACTAGTGGTATTGCACAAAAATATAATTGTGCTTTAAGAAGATTAGATTATCAGCAGGAAAATGGATTTATATCTAGTTTACCCTTAGGAGAAAATTATCTTGAAATATCAAGAGGACTTACAACCTCAAGTACTGCTATATTCATACCATTTACAACACAAGAATTATTTATGGATGGAGAAAGTCTATATTATGGCTTAAATGCTTTATCTAATAACATGATTATGGTTGATAGGAAAAAATTAAAAAATCCCAATGGCTTAATTTTAGGAACTCCTGGCTCTGGAAAATCATTTTCTGCTAAAAGAGAAATTACAAATGCCTTTCTAATTACAGATGACGATATTATTATCTGTGATCCAGAGGCAGAGTATTATCCATTAGTAAACAAGCTAAATGGACAGGTCATAAAGATTTCTCCAACAAGTCCACACTATATAAATCCAATGGATTTAAATTTAGATTACTCAGATGATGAAAATCCGCTATCATTAAAATCTGACTTTATATTATCCCTTTGTGAGCTAATTGTAGGAGGAAAACATGGATTAGAACCTGTAGAAAAGACTATTATAGATCGTTGTGTAAGATTAGTATATCAAGATTTCTTATCAGATCCTAGAATGGAGAATATGCCTATTCTTGAAGATTTATATAATTTACTCAGGGAACAGGAAGAGGCAGAAGCTAAAAGATTGGCCACAGCTCTTGAAATATATGTTACAGGTTCTCTTAATGTATTTAATCATCATACAAATGTAGATGTAAATAATCGTCTAGTATGCTATGACATTAAGGAATTGGGAAAACAGTTGAAAAAGATAGGTATGCTAATCGTTCAAGATCAAGTATGGAATAGGGTTACCATCAATAGGACAGAAAAGAGAAACACTAGATATTATGTAGACGAGTTTCACCTATTATTAAAAGAAGAACAAACAGCGGCTTATTCTGTAGAAATGTGGAAGAGATTTCGTAAGTGGGGAGGAATGCCAACAGGTATTACTCAAAACATCAAAGATTTATTGTCTTCTAGAGAGATTGAAAATATTTTTGAAAATAGTGATTTTATCTATATGCTAAATCAAGCCGCTGGGGATAGACAAATCCTTGCAAAACAATTAAATATATCACCTCATCAGTTGTCCTACGTCACAAATTCAAATGAAGGCGAGGGACTTCTTTTTTATGGGAATGTAATTATTCCCTTTGTAGATAAGTTTCCAAAGGATACATTATTATATTCTATAATGACAACTAAACCAGAGGAGGTTCAGGGAGGGGAGGGAGTATAATGGAGAAACTAAAGGTATTTGAAAACAGTAACTTTGGGAAAATTCGTGTATTAGAAATAGATGGAGAACCTTGGTTTATAGCTGTAGATATTGCAAAGGTGCTAGACTATCGTACTGCTTATGATATGACTCGTATATTAGACGAAGATGAAAAGGGTACGCAGATTGTGCGTACCCCTGGTGGTAATCAAAATGTTATAGTAATCAACGAATCAGGCATTTATAGTTCCATTTTAAGAAGTAGAAAGCCTGAAGCAAAACAGTTTAAAAAATGGGTTACATCTGAGGTACTTCCTTCTATACGGAAATATGGGGCATATTTAACAGAACAAACAGTAGAAAAAGCCTTAACAGATCCTGATTTTCTGATTCAGATTGCACTAAACTTAAAAGAAGAACGAGAAAAAAGATTAATTGCAGAAACAGAGTTACAGGAAAATAAACCTAAGATTATCTTTGCTAATTGTGTAGAAACATCTAGAAGTTCATGTCTTGTAGGAGAATTAGCTAAACTTATAAATCAAGGAGGATATCCAATAGGACAAAATAGACTTTTGCATGGATGAGAGATAATGGCTATTTAATAAGACAGAAAGGGGAAAACTACAACCTTCCTACTCAGTATTCAATAGATCTAAAGCTAATAGAAGTAAAGAAAAATATTATAAATAATCCTGATGGAACGGTAAGGGTAACCCGTACTACTAAAATAACAGGGAAAGGACAAATCTATTTTCTTCATAAATTTTTAGGGGAAAGGGCCTATGAAATCTTATAAAAACAATATAAGAGACTATCAATATAATTATTTTTAAAAAAAGTGGGGTGATAAAATTGGATGGAAAGGGAAAAAAATTAAAATCTAAGGCCAAAGTAATTCAAAAATACTCTAAAGATGGATTAGTGGAGCATAATCTTTTAGAAAACACTACTAGAAATATTAGTCGGAAAATAGAGGATGTAAACTTAGAAAAGACCCTTAAAGAAAAAAAGGTAGAATCCATCAATTATTCTAGGGATAGAGGAAATAATGAATTTACAAGAAAAAAGTCAAAGGTATCAATTGGAAAAACTCTGGAAGATTCTATGGTTTCAAATAATCCCAATGTAATTCATAAAGATAATGAATATGGATTAGCAGATGATATTTCTATATCGGAGTTGAATGAAGAAGCCATAGAACCAATAGATGAACAGCATGGCCAGGGAAAAGGTGAGATAGAAAACAATTATATAGAAACTATAAAACAAGATAAATATGATCCAAGTAGGAAGCAAAGAAATAATTATGCCCCAAGGCATTATAGTGAGCCAAAACCATATGAAAACATAAATAATACACATTTACCAATAGATAGAATTGAAAATGACATAGGGAATAAATTAAATAATGAAGGTTCTAATGCTCTACCTAATAAAGAACCTAGGAATAAATTAAATCATAAAAAAGAATATATCCTTGGACATAAAGGAAGATATAAGCAGAAAAAAAGCTCTACTAAGCAGGATTTAAAATTTTCTAAAGATAATTTAGATATTTCAAAAGATAATCCTGAAGAAAAGATGGATTTTCAAAATAAGATGAAGCTAGAGTTGCAAACTGAAAAGGAAGCCCCTAAGCCACTAGGAGCCAAGGAATATGGCAAACAAGGAGAAAAAGATAGCAAAAACAATTATACTAAAATAGAAAATCCTTTAGAAAAGACAGAAAGAACTGAAAAGGGTTATAAAGATAAGAAAAAAACAGATGATAAAAAGCAGAGTACAAAAACCCAATCAAGACTTAAATTTGACAGGGAAAATAAAAAAATAAATTACTTCATAATGCGGATAATCTAGAAAATCCTATTAAAAAAGCATTGGTTACATCGGGAGAAATAATAAATATTAGTTCTAGTAAGGTATTCCATAATAAAATGGAAGAGGTTGAAGATGAAAATGTGGGAGCAGAATCCATTCATAAATCACAAGAATTTGCAGAAGGGACATTAAGAAAAGGAAAAAATTATAGTATTCGCAGAAAAAATAGGAAACTAAAGAGGAAGCATAAAGAAATAAAAAAGGCTGAAGGATTAAAAGGTAGACTAGAATTTAATAAAACTATAAGTAAAAACGAAGCATATCAAGAAGCAAATGGATTGGGAAGGGATATACAGAAATGGAGGATTAAAAGGCAGTATAATCAAAATACCCATAAAACTTTTTATCAAAGATTCTTACAGGGCATTAAAGGAAGATTAGATACGGTAAAGGAAATTACAAAAAGGGCTAATAAAAAGGCAGGTGTATATGTAATTGCACTTGCTTTTTTATTTATGATGATTATGGTAACTATCCAATCCTGCTCAAATATTATAATGGGAGGATTAGGTACCATAGCAGGAACATCATATCAGGCTTCCGATATAGAAGTAACAGCTGCTGATGTTGAATATACCAGATTAGAAACAGGGTTACTTATGACCCTAAAAGATATAGAAAAGGATCATCCAGGATATGATGAATATCGATACAATTTAGATGGAGTAGGTCATGATCCCCATGAATTATTGGCATATTTAACTGCAAAATATGGAGATTTTAAAGCAGCTAGGATAAAAAATGAGATAAAAAGAATATTTAATGAGCAATATGAATTGACTCTAAAAGAAATATATGAAATAGAGGATGAAGATGAAAGGAGAATACTCGTAACAACACTGTCTACTAGAGCATTATCAGAAGTACTAGAGGAAAATCTAAATAGAGAAGAAAAAGAGCTTTATGATGTCTTGATGAATAGCAAGGGAAACTTTATGGCATATCAAAGCCCTATAGAAGGAGATTGGAAAAAGACTATTAGCAGTTTCTTTGGCTGGAGGATTCATCCAATAAAGCAAGTACCTAGTTTTCATACAGGTTTAGATATAGCAAAACCAGAAGGTTATCCATTATATGCAATATTTGATGGTATAGTAAAAAAGGTAGGTTACGATAGGAGTGGATATGGGCACTATATTATAATTGAGGATAAGAGTGGGAATACGGCTCTTTATGCTCATTGTTCTAGCATTGATGTATCAAGAGGAACGAATATTAAAAAAGGAGATATTATTGCAAAAGTAGGGAGTACGGGAATGTCTACAGGTGCTCATTTACATTTAGAATTAGAGGATTCGAAAGGAAATCTTTTGAATCCTTATTTTTATTTATACAGTGAATCAGAAAGTCCTATAGGAGCGACTGTATATTACAACGGCTACACAGGTAATTATGGAAATCCAGGTATACCTTATGATGATGAAACAATAAGAGCACTATTTAATGAGGCAGACAAGCATTTAGGAAAGATATATATCTTTGGAGCAAGTGGACCAGAAAATTTTGATTGTTCTAGTTTTGTATGTTGGGTTTTCAGAAATTCAGGAATCTACAATATACCAAGGATTACAGCTCAAGGCATATTTAATATTAGTACACCAATTTCATCAAGTGAGGCAAAAGCAGGAGATGTTATTTTCTTTACTGGAACCTATAATGCAGGAGTACCAGTTACCCATGTAGGTATTTATGCTGGAAATGGAATGATGGTTCATGCTGGGGACCCTGTTCAATACACTAGTATAGAGTCAAATTATTGGAGAAATCACTTTTATTCCTTTGGAAGATTAAGATAGGGAGGGAGTTGTCTATGGATAAAAAATTAATAAAGAAGTATCAAGAATCTGAGAAACTTCAAAAACAGATTCAAGCTTTACAGGAAAAACTTAAAGGGGTAGATAGTGAAGCAGAAGAGTTGGAAAAGACAGAGCTTCACAAGATATTTAGAACATCTAAGATTTCTTTTGAAGAATATACTCAGATTATTAAAGGAGTCTTAGATAAGGATAAATTTACGAAAAAACCACAGGAGAGAAAAGAAGATATTCATTTTAATAAACAAGATGAAAGAGGGGATATAGATAATGAATAGATATATTAAAGGTGTTCTAACACTATGTATAGTAATGGTATTAGTTTTATTAAATAATACCCATGTTTTTGCTAAGGATGACCATATTGCTGAAAAATCCTATTTTAGTGATATTATCTATGCATCAGACATTATTGGAGATGAAAAACCAGATGAATCTATTGAAATTTATAGAGAAGAAGGAACAATATCAAATCCACAAATTAAAGAGCCTTCAAACAATTGGAACCAGGAAACAAATACAATAAGATATAATAATGGATATGATGTATCTTTAGTAATGGGTGGGAATATGGATGCTATAAATCCCTTAGCTACTAAGCAGTATATAGATAGGGCAGATATGACAGAAAATGTAGGGGAAGATGGTAAAGAATTTGAGATGAAATTGGATGACGAAGAAAATTCAACTTCAAAGCAGACAAGGCAATTTATAACCTTTACCACTAATAGTGGAAGAACATTTCATCTAATAGTAGACCATGAAAAAGCATCTCAAAATGTATTTCTCTTAACAGAAGTAGGAGAACAAGATTTATTAAATATGATAGAAGGAGAAAAATCAAATATAAATGTAAAACCAGTAGTGGAGGAACCAAAAGAAGAAGAGCCTAAGGAAGAAGAAAATAAAGAAATAGAAGAAAAGCCCAAGGAAAAAAATAAGTTTTCATTTATATTTGTACTGTTAATCCTGGGCATTGTAGGTGGTGGAGGATATTACTTTAAGATTTATAAGCCTAATCATGAGGATTTTGATGATGAAGATTATGAGGATGAGTTGGAGTATGAAGATGAGTATGATGAGGAATTTGAGGGAGAGGATGATATTAAGTAATTATTGCCTTTTATATATAATGTGTCAATAGACAGTAAAAATGTAGGATATGTTTGAAGTGGTATAAATTGTATTGACTAGGGTTAAAGAGATGGAGTATACTATATTATGAGAAGATGTAATTAGGAGTCACGTTCCTAAGCTTAGTAAGCCAAAAGGATGGTACGTTTATGGAGCGTGCTATCCTTTTTATGATTCGATTATTGATTAGAAAGGAGAGTTTTATATGGCTACAATAGCTCAGGTGAAGGCATTGCTTAGGGCTCACTTTGAGGGTGACCATGAGAAGTTTAAAGTCATATCTTTGCAGATTGCAGCCCATGAAGCAAAAGTAGGGCATACAACAAGTGCTAGAGAGATAAAAAGTATAGTTGAAAACTCTCCAGTAAAAAAGGCTAATATACTAAAGTTTAATAAAAATGATGAAGTATTGGAGCTTAAATATGCAAATACAAGTATTAATCAACTTGTAGTAAGTTCAGAATTAAAAAAAAGGATAAACAGAGTGTTGGAGGAATATAGAAAAAGGGATATTTTATTGAAGAATGGATTAAAGAATAGATCTAAATTATTATTAGAGGGAGATCCAGGAACAGGAAAGACTATGACAGCGTCAGTAATAGCTTATGAATTAGGTTTACCTCTTTATACTATACAAATCGAACATTTAATTTCAAAATATATGGGAGAAACAAGTGCTAAGTTAAAAAAGGTCTTTGAACAAATCAGGGAGTATAGAGGGGTATATTTATTTGATGAATTCGATGCAATAGGATCCGATAGAACATATGATAATGATGTAGGTGAAATGAGGAGAATTCTAAATTCGTTTTTACAGTATATTGAAGAAGACGATTCAGCGAGCATTATAATAGCTGCCACAAATAACCCCAAGATGTTAGATAAAGCATTATTTAGAAGATTTGACGATGTATTAGAATACAGGCTTCCTGACCAGGAGCAGATAATTGATTTACTAAGATTAAATTTAAATGAATTTGCAACAAAAGATGTGCTATCTGATAGTGTGTTAGAGGAGGCACAAGGATTAAATCATGCGGACATAGTTATTGCTTGTGAAGAGTCTTTAAAAGAAGCTTTGCTTAATGATATGGTTGTAAACGAATCAATCCTTCTTACATTTTTAGAAGACCGAAAACGTCTTATACAATATAAGGAGGTCAACTAATGAGTAAATTAAAAAATATAAAAATTGCACAAGAGAAAGAATCCTATCCATTTACACCAATAATAGGAGGAGGTGGAGATAGAAAAATTCCTCCTAGAAATAGGTATAACCATGCTAATTACCTCCAAAGACAATTTAAGGAATCCTGGGAATCTGGCGAAGAGGAAAATAAAAAGGTGGCTTCTATTTCCAATAGAAATGGAATATATCTTGAATTCAGGGGTAAAAAAGAATACGAGTTGGTTACCAAGAGTTTAGAAAATGCTAATCAGAATGTGAGACTATGTAATGTAAGAGAGATTGAAGGGACAAAGCATGCTACAGTATTTGTCCCTTCGAACAAGAGGGATTTTTTTCTCAAAAAGATAAATGGTTATAAAGAAAAAGAAAAAAATAAAGATGTTATAGAATCGATAGAATCTATAAATAACGCAGTTGTAGATGCTTTATGGACTGATAAAAGAAAGATGCCTATTGATAAATTAGAAGGTTGTGAAGTTTGGTTATCCGTTTATAAAAAAGAAACTCATAAAGAAATAGCGAGTGTTTTTTTTCAATTATGTGAAAACTTACAGATAAGTTACTCTAGTGATTATATTGCATTCCCAGAGAGGGTAGTTGTGGCAATTAAAGGGAATAAAGAGATTTTAACAAGTATATTATTAAATAGTGAACATATAGCAGAATTTAGGAAAATTTCAACCCCATCAAGCTTTTATATTGAAGAAAATAGTAGGATTGAACAAAAACAATGGATAGAAGATTTACTTGATAGGGTAAAATTTAATGAAGATTCAAGTATTTCTATTTGTTTATTGGACAAGGGAGTTAGTAATGGGCATCCACTAATCCAGCCAGTGTTGGAGGACAAGGATATGCATACAACTTTTAATGATGGAATTGTACAAGATATTAGTAGGGATGGCCATGGCACAGGTATGGCAGGGATTGCAACATACTTTAATCTTGAAGAATTATTAGAGAGTAATGATTATTTAGAAATTAATCACATATTGGAATCTGTAAGGATAGTTGATGATAAAATTGCAAACGACCCTAAATTATATGGTTCTATAACATCAGAAGCAATTTCTCTTGCTGAAATTACCAATCCGGCCAATAAGCGAATAATAGTTATGCCTATTACAGCAGGATTTGATGTAAACGCTGATGAAAAAGATAAAACGAAGTTTAGAGGTGATGGAAAGCCAACATCATGGTCTGCTGCTATAGATAACTTGGCACTAGGTAATTATGGAGTTGAAAAAACTTCTTCTAGATTGATAATTATTTCAGCAGGAAATACCAGTGAAAGTGAAATAGAAAAATCAGATAACTATGAGACGGCAGTAGCCTTGCATTCAGTTGAAGATCCTGCACAGTCTTGGAATGCACTAACTATTGGAGCTTATACCGAAAAAGCTTCTTTAGCTGGGGACGATTATATTGATAAATACAAACCCTTAGTGGAACCCGGTTCTTATTCTCCATTTAATTCATCTTCACTCATGTGGAGTGATAAATGGCCAATAAAACCTGATATAGTATTGGAAGGTGGGAACCTAGGATATAATGAAGAATCTAATGACATAAAATATTCAATATTTGATCATTTAAGCTTACTTACTACAAATAATAAATTTCATCGAGGTGACTATTTTACTACTATGACAATGACTAGCCCTGCCACAGCACAAGCAGCTAATATGGCAGCTAAAATTGTTGAGTCATATCCAGACATATGGGCAGAAACTATAAGGGCATTAATGGTTCATTCTGCTGAATGGACAAGTCCGATGATTAGACAGGTTTTTAAACAAAAGGAACTGGATGAAATTACCAAGTCAGAAAGAAGACAATTACTTCGTCTTGTTGGATATGGTGTTCCTAATTTAGACAGGGCATTGTATAGTGCAAGAAATTCTGTGAATTTAGTAGTTGAGGATGAAATACAACCTTTTAAGAAAAAAGGATCTTCAGTAACAATAAATGAGATGTCATTGCATGAAATACCATGGCCAAGGGATGTTTTAATTGGTTTGGGTGAGATACCAGTAAAAATGCGAGTTACATTATCCTATTTTATAGATCCTTCACCAGGTGAAATTGGATGGGAAGATAAATATAGATATCCAGGATGTAGACTATATTTTGATGTTAATAATATAAACGAGGATAAAGAAAAATTTTTATCTAGAATTAATAAAAAAATGAGGGATGAAGAATATAACAAGGCAAAATCAGTAGGAGATACCAGTGGAAGATGGTTCCTGGGTGTAAACAATCGAAATGTTGGTTCCATACATTCTGATATTTGGGAAGATACTGCTGCAAATTTAGCTGAGAATCGTTTCTTAGCAGTATATCCAGGAGGTGGCTGGTGGAAAGAAAGACCAGGACTAGGAAAATATAATTCAAAGGTTAGATACTCTTTAATCATAAGCTTATCTACACCAGAGCAATCAATAGACTTATATACTCCTATTATGAATATTGTTACACAGATATCTAATAAAAGGGCTATAGATACCAAGATAAAATATAGAAATAACTAAATAAATTACGTAGTAAATATTACGTTGGGAAGATACTTTCAATCGGTGAAGGTATCTTTTTTATTTTACAGAAAGTGAGGTAATTAAATGAAACTAATCATTACAGAAAAACCATCCGTAGCCATGTCTATTGCCAAGGTATTAGGCGTTCATGGTAGAAAAGATGGCTATATTGAAAATAAAGAATATATTATCAGTTGGTGTGTAGGGCATCTAGTAGGACTTGCCCAAGCTGATAAATACAATGAAAAATATAAAAAGTGGAGATATGAAGATTTACCAATTATTCCATCAGAATTTCAGTATGATGTATTTGCCAAAACAAAAAAGCAATATGAAATCCTTAATAAATTATTAAACCGTTCTAATGTATTAGAAGTTATCAATGCCTGTGATTCAGGAAGGGAAGGGGAATTAATCTTTGGATTAGTATATTATCATTCAAAATGCCAAAAACCCACGAAAAGATTATGGATTAGTTCCATGGAAGATAGTGCTATAGAAGATGGCTTCAAGAATTTAAGAGATGGAAAAGAATTTGATAATCTATATAAATCTGCATTAGCAAGAAGTCAGGCAGATTGGATAGTAGGGATTAATGCAACTAGATTATTTACAGTCCTATACAATCAACTTCTAAGTGTAGGTAGGGTTCAAACACCTACTTTAGCCCTAATAGTAAATAGAGAGGAGGATATTCGAAATTTCCGAAAAGGAAAATTCTACCACCTAGATCTATATTTAGATGGATTTATGGCTAGTAGTGAAAGGATAAAGGAAAAAGATGAAGCTAATGAATTGAAAAATTTATGTATTGGGGAAATGGCCATTGCAAAGGATATTAAAAAAGATAAGAAAAATGTAAATCCACCTTTACCATTTGACTTAACCAGCTTGCAAAGAGAAGCAAATAGGTTGTTTGGATATACCGCAAAACAAACATTAGACTATACCCAAACCTTATATGAAAAGAAGTGGGTTACTTATCCTAGGACTGATAGCAGATATCTAACTGATGACATGATGGAGTCTTTAATTAATCTAATAAATGGTATAGACAAAGATAATTTAGTAGAAAACCCAAATTATAAAAGAATATTGGATAGTAAAAAGGTAACAGATCATCATGCTATAATTCCAACCATACAATCCTTAAATATGAATATTGAGGATATTCCTAAAACTGAAAAAAATATATACAAGCTTATTTGCTTAAAATTGCTTGAAGCTGTAGCTGATACCTATGAAGAAGAAATAGTAACAGTGTCATTATTGGTAGGAGATAAAATATTTACGGCAAAAGGTAAGAAAGTTGTAAACCTAGGATTTAAGGGTATAAAAAGTAATTTTGATGAGAATTTCAATACCATGGAAAAGGAAAAAGATAATAGTATCTTACTTCCAGAAATAGAAGAAGGAATGGTGTTTGAGATACAGAATAGTGAAATTCGAGAAGGTTTTACCCAACCGCCAAAGCATTTTACAGAAGACACTCTATTATCTGCAATGGAACGAGCAGGTAATGAAGAATTAGATAAGGGATTAGATGTAGAGAAAAAAGGTTTAGGTACGCCTGCAACAAGAGCAGGGATTATTGAAAAATTAATCTTAGTTGGATATCTGGAGAGAAAAAAGAAGCAGTTATTACCCACAGATAAGGGGGTAAGTCTAATTACAGTAATGCCTGATAATTTAAAATCACCTAAACTTACAGCTGAATGGGAAAATAAATTAACTGAGATTTCATTAGGGAAAGGAAGTGATGAAGAATTTTTAAAGGGAATAGATGAAATGATTACAGATCTAGTCAAGACCTATTCCCATATTGCAGTAGAAAACAAAGAGAAATTTCAATCAAATAGAGAAGTATTAGGGTGTTGCCCAAGGTGTAAGAGCCACATCTTTGAAGGAAAGAAGAATTTTTATTGTTCCAACAAAGAATGTGGCTTTTCCTTATTTAAAGAGGACAGATTCTTTACGGATAAAAGAAAGAAACTAACTAAAGAAATGGTAAAGATTTTATTGTCAAAAGGAGAAGTAATGGTAAAAGGATTGTATTCAAAAAAGACAGGAAAGACCTATAATGCCTATGTTTCTATTGAAGATACAGGTAAATATATTAATTATAAAATGAGGTTTTAAAATAGCATATCTGAAAAATGATTAGATTTTAAATAAATTATCTGGTATAATAAATTTAATATAAGGCATTAAAAAACATAGGTAAATAAAACTGTTTTTTTATGTTTAGGAATAACAACTCTAAGCGAAAGGGTGAACTATTAATAAAAATGAACAAATAATCCATTATTATATAAAGAAAACATAATATATTAGATTTTAATATTTGAAATTTAACCTAATATATTTGTGTCTATTTTTATCATGAGTGGATAGTTTGTTTAAATAGTACCTTTGTGTACAATTTTATAGTTTATCTATAGATATACTATCCTCTCTTTTTTAAAAGGAGGATTTTTTTATGATTAAAATAAATATAAGAAATATGAAAAAGTATTATGGAAATAGACTAGTTCTAAATATTGAAGAATTAAAGGTCTATGAAGGTGATAAAATAGGGATAGTGGGAGTAAATGGAGTAGGAAAAACTACACTATTAGAAATTATTAATAAGAATATTGAATATGATAGTGGAGATGTTTTCATAAACAAAGATGCTAATATTAAATATATCTCTCAGCTGCGGGGACCTAATAAAAAAACAATTAGTGGAAAATATGCTTCCATATTTCAAATTGAAGATCAGTGGAATATTAATATGAGTGGTGGGGAAAAAACTAGATTTAAACTTGCAGAAGGATTTGAAAGTGAAAGTAATTTAATGCTCATTGATGAGCCTACAAGTAACTTAGATATTAATGGCATAGAATTGATAATAAATAATTTCAAACAATACAGGGGTACACTTTTGGTAGTTTCTCATGATAGGAATTTCCTAGATGAAATTTGCAATAAAATACTAGAGATAGAAGATGGTCAGTGTAATATTTATAATGGGAACTATAGTAATTATTTAGAATTAAAGGAAAAGGAAGTTAAGAGAAAAGAATTTGAATACGAAGAGTTCCTTAGAGAAAAAAAGAGGCTTACTAATTTAAAAAGAAATATAAATGAAAAATCGGCAAAAGTTCGTACAGCACCTAGTAGAATGGGTAATTCTGAAGCCAGATTACACAAAATGGGAGGACAAGAAAATAGGAAGAAACTAGATAACTTTGCCAAGTCCATACAAAGCAGGATAGATAGGTTAGAAATCAAAGAAAAACCAAAAGAAGAAGATATAATAAAGATAAAAATATTAGATTCTACTAAACCATATAATAAAATATTAGTATCAGGAAAAAATATTAATAAATCCTATGGGGAAAATATAATATTTAAAAATGCAAATTTTGATATTTACAATGGTAAGAAGATAGCTTTAATAGGTCCAAATGGTAGTGGAAAAACTACACTTGTAAATATGATATTAAATGAAGAAGGTATAGATATTAGTAAAAATGTTAGGATAGGTTACTTTAGTCAATCTATGGATATATTAGATGAAAATAAAACCATATTAGAAAATGTAATGGAAAAAAGCATTCATAATGAAAGTTTTGCAAGGCTTATTTTAGCCAGATTATTAATAAAAGGTGATAAAGTTTATGAAAATTTGGAAGTCCTCAGTGGCGGGGAAAGAGTTAAAGTCTCCTTTGCTAAAATGATTTTAGAAGATATAAACTTCTTAATATTAGATGAACCGACAAATTACCTAGATATAAATAGCTTAGTGGTTATAGAAGATCTTCTTATAAATTATGATGGAACTATCCTTCTAGTATCCCATGACCTAAGGTTCATAGAAAATATAGCAGAAGAATTGTTAATAATAAAAAACAACAAAATAAATAGTTTTAAGGGAAACTACAGGGAATATGTAGCAAATAAAAACAAGCCTAAATTAAATAAGAAAGAAAATAAAAGACAAAGAATGATCTTAGAAATGGAGATTTCATTATTATTATCTAAAATTTCAACGGAAGAAAGTGAAGATGCTAAAAAGAGATTAGATGAAAAGTATAAGGAAAAATTAGAGGAATTAAGAAACTTAAAATAAAGATATATCTTTACTTGTATAGTGATCAAATTGATTAATTGTATAACCTATAGTAGTTCAAAAAAAGGTAGATTAAATAATCTATCTTTTTTTTATACAGTCAAAGGAGGTAAGTTATGGCTCAAGTTTATAATATACAAAATTTATTAATGGATAAGACAAAGAAAATTGTAAATAGCAGTAATGATTGGCTTCAATTTATGAATTCAGCAGCATATACCTATAAATATCCATTTGAAGATCAGATTTTAATATATGCTCAAAGGCCAGATGCAAGGGCTTGTGCTACTATGGAATTTTGGAATAAGAGATTTCATAGATGGGTAAACAAGGGTGCTAGGGGTATTCCGCTAATCGATTATAATTCTGGCGGATATCCTAAACTTAGATATGTATTTGATATTTCAGATACCCATACAACAAAATATACTATACAGGATGTAAGTCTGTGGGAGTTTAATAAAGAAAAACATGGAGAAGTAATCTTAAATTTGGAAAATAGCTTTAATATCTCTAGTGATGATACATCCTTAGAAAATTCAAATTTAGAATCAAGAATATATAAAATAGCTCAAAGATTAACTAATTTAAGACTCCAAGATGTACTCTATGATATTGAAAGCTATTGTAATGATTCCCTGATGGAAGAATTAGATGAATATAATACTAAAGTAATCACGAGAGATATTTTATCAAAATCTGTAGCCTATATGACAATGAAAAGAATGGACTTAAATCCTATGGAATACTTTGAGGCAAATGATTTTATGGAGGTTATCAATTTTAACACCTTTGATATGATTAGTATTCTAGGAAATTATACTTCTCAAATGGTAGGGGAAATAATTATGGAACTTACTAGGGAAATAAATAAACTAGAATTAGAGAATGAAATAAGACAAGAAAATGTCCGAAATATATTGCCAAAAGATATAAGCTTAAGTTATAGTATGAGTGAAGGGGAAAGAAGCGTTAAAATCGAAAATAGAGACTCTGAAGGGGAAAAAACTGAAGGAGGTAAAGGCCATGGCAGAGATGAAAATGATAAACAGAGTTCAATACCAAGTAGAGGAAGAGATATACAATCCAGTAGTGAAGCAGTCCAGCTTCGAAAAGATGGGAGGAACATACCAGATGGAAGGGGAATACCTAGTTCCCAATCTGGAATTGGAAGAGAAGGTGGTAGCACTAGGCAAGTATGGAAGGATGAGGGAGAATTTCTTAAAGGAACACAAGAAGAGCTATTATACAAGTCTAAAGATCCAAGGACAGTTGATGAATCACTTACAAGAAGTGGAGAAGGAAGCACAGAGGATATTGGAGATGGAGATTCAAAGATATCAAAGAGTGTGGGGCGTAACAGAGGAATTGAAAGCTCAGGATCAGATGAAATGGGTAGGGATGATGAACAATATAAGGGCATCAATAGAAGAGGTAATTCAGAAGGAGATAATATTCTTCTAGGTAAGGATAATCAATATAAATTAAGCTTATTTCCAATAGAGGAAAAGCAGAAAGAGATTATAGAGAAGGCAGTGGAAGAGAAAACCACTGCTTTTTCTATTTCACAAAAGAATATTGAGGATGTATTAGCTAAAGGTACAGGGTTTCAACATGGAAAATATAGAGTTGTAGATTTTTTCAAGAGGAATCCAACAGAAAATCAAGTAATAGAATTTTTTAAAAAGAATATGGCATTGGAGGATGGTCAACACCAGAACGTGGTGATTTTATAAATAGTTCTAAATATGATGGAAAAGGGATTGAATTGACAAAAGGAAATATTTTAGATCCTGATGTGGTCATCAATTTATCTTGGGGAAAAGTTGCAAAAAGAATAAGAGAATTAATTGAGATGGACAGATATCTAAACCCAAAAGAAAAGGAAAAACTAAAGGAATACTATGAAGAAGTAAATGATAAAATCTCCAATGAAATTAGCCAAGAATTATCAATAGAAGGATCTAATATAGAGGATAATAAGGTTTTAAACTATGAATTAGGTGCAACAGTTTATATAGGTGCAAATGAATATAGCTTAATTGCTTTTCAAGGAAATGATATAGAATTTCGTAATGTTCAGTATCCGCTACTGACTGAAACTATGTCCAAAGTGGAATTTGAAAGAAAGGCAAGAGAAAATCCATTAAATAACCATCTATTTTCTAATATAGAATTAACAAAAATAGAATCTATAGAAATTGAAGAAATAGATGAAAACATCAACGGGATTACAAGACTAACTCCCTATCAAGCTTCCCAACTTATTAATGGTAGATTACCAGAAGAATATGCGAATGAAAGTGGAAAATATTTTACTTTAGATGGGGATAAATGGGTTGGACTTGATTATTCAGAAAGGGAAGGATTTGTAGAAGAATTTGATAGTAAAGAAGAGTGTTTAAGATGGTTAGAAGGTGAGTCAGAAAGAATTTATGAGGGCATGGATATAGAAATAGGAGAACGTTCATATATCATTGATGAAATCAAGGATGATAGTGTTTCTCTTCGTGATATCACTTTTAGTGAAAATATTGGATTTCCAATCTTTCGTAATGAGAATAAAAACTTTATCTTAAGTGTTCTAGATGAAAATGAAAACATTAAATCTATAAAAGATAAGGATATGCCCTTGCAGGAGAAGGTCAATTTTAAGATTACCAATGATGAATTAGGAATTGCAGGAGCTAAGACTAAGTTTCAATGGAATATAGAAGCTATTAAGACTCTAAAAAAGATAGAAGCAGAAAATAGATTAGCAACACCAGAGGAACAGGAGATATTATCTAGATATGTAGGTTGGGGAGGACTTCCACAGGCCTTTGATATAGATAATAAATCTTGGACAAAGGAGTATCTCAGCTTAAAAGGTTTATTAACAGGGTCAGAATATGCAAGTGCTAGAGAATCTACTCTAAATGCTCACTATACTTCAACTATTATTATTAAAGCAATGTATAAGGCTATGGAAAATATGGGATTTAAAACTGGCAATATTCTAGAGCCTAGTTGTGGTGTTGGAAACTTTTTTGGGTTATTACCTGAAAATATGAATAATAGCAGACTTTATGGTGTTGAATTAGATGATTTAACTGGGAGAATAGCAAAGCAACTTTATCAAACTAGTAATATTATTATTGATGGATATGAGAATACAAACTTACCCGATTCCTTTTTTGATATGGCAATAGGAAATGTCCCCTTTGGTCAATACAAGGTGGCAGATAAGAGATATGATAAAAATAATTTTTTAATTCATGATTATTTCTTTGTTAAAACCATAGATAAGGTACGGCCAGGTGGAATCATAGCTTTTATTACATCAAAAGGAACAATGGATAAGGAAGGAGAACAGGTAAGAAGATATATTGCACAGAGGGCAGAGCTTCTTGGTGCTATTCGCCTGCCCAATAATGCTTTTAAAGGGAATGCAGGAACAGAAGTAACATCTGATATCATATTTCTTCAAAAAAGAGACCGCATTATTGATTTAGAACCAGATTGGGTCTATATAGGTGAAGATAAAAATGGAATTCGTATAAATCAATATTTTATCAATAATCCAGAGATGGTACTGGGTGAAATGACTATGGAAACTACCCAATGCGGATTAGATAGTGCTTGTAAGCCAATAGAAGGAGCAAATTTAGAAGAACAGCTTAATGAAGCAATTAAATATATTCAAGGGGACTTTGAAGAAATAGAAATATCAGAGGAAGTATTAATAGATGAAGGTGCAATTATACCAGCAGATCCTAATGTGCGAAACTTTAGTTTTACAATAGTTGCTGGAGAAGTATATTTCAGGGAAAATTCACAAATGATTCGTCAAGACTTAAAGGAAACAGAACTAGATAGACTAAAGGGAATGGTGGAGCTTAGAGATATAACCAGAAAACTTATTGAATCTCAGGCTGAAGATTATGGAGATACAGAAATTAAATCAATTCAATTAGAATTAAATCAACAATATGATAATTTTGTTAAAAATTTTGGAAGACTTAATTCAAAGGAAAATGCAAAGATTTTTGATGAAGATTCTTCCTATGCATTACTTTGTTCCCTTGAAATCATAGGCAATAATCAAGAGTTTGAACGTAAGGCAGATATATTTACAAAAAGGACCATAAGAAAGCATGTAGTAGTTACAGAAGTAGATACACCAAGTGAAGCCCTAGCCCTATGTATTAGTGAAAAGGCAAAAGTAGATTTAGATTATATGGAAGAACTAACAGGATTATCTAAACAAGATATTGTAAAGGATTTAGAAGGGATTATATTTAGAAATCCTGATAAGTCTATAGGTCTAGACATAGAAAAAGGAGTATATGAAACAGCTGATGAATATCTCTCGGGAAATGTCCGTGAAAAACTAGCTTCTATCGAAAGGATAATCAGTTTAAGAGATGAATTTACCCAATATTATGAGATAAATAGAAAAGCCTTAATAAAAGCCCAACCAAAGGATTTAACTGCAAGTGAAATCACAGTACGCCTTGGAGCAACTTGGATACCAACTAAAGATATAGAGAAATTTATGTTTGAAACCTTTGAAACACCAGGATATAACAAATGGGATATTAATGTCCGTTTTTCTCCCTATACTGCAAATTGGAATATAGAAGGTAAATCAGTAGATAAGGATAATGTACGGGCCAATATGACCTATGGAACTAAGAGGATAAATGCTTATAAGATATTAGAGGAAACATTAAATTTAAAAGATGTACGGGTACTGGATAAGATAACAGATGCTGATGGGGTGGAAAGAACTGTAATAAATAAAAAAGAAACCATGTTAGCACAGCAGAAACAGGAAGCTATTAAACAAGCCTTTGTAGATTGGGTTTGGAAAGAGCCTTCAAGAAGAGATAGACTAACTAAATTATATAATGAAAAATTTAATTCAATTAGACCTAGAGAATATGATGGAAATCATTTGATTTTCCCAGGGATGAATCCAAATATAGAACTAAGGGAGCATCAAAGGAATGCCATAGCTCACACATTATATGGCGGCAATACACTATTGGCCCATTGTGTAGGTGCAGGTAAAACCTTTGAAATGGTAGCTTCTGCAATGGAAAGTAAAAGATTAGGACTTTGCCATAAATCATTATTTGTAGTGCCTAATCATTTAACTGAACAGTGGGGAAATGAGTTTATGCAACTCTATCCATCTGCCAATATTCTTGTAGCAACTAAAAAGGATTTTGAACCTAAAAATAGGAAGAAGTTTTGTGGGCGTATTGCAACAGGAGATTATGATGCAGTTATCATTGGTCATAGTCAATTTGAAAGAATTCCAATGTCAATGGAAAGACAGAAACTTGAGATGGAAAGACAAATTAATGAAATAACTGATGGAATAGCAGAATTAAAAGAAAATAGGGGAGATAAGTTTTCCATAAAGCAATTAGAGAAGACAAAGAAATCCCTTAAAGTTAAACTTCATAAGTTAAATGATCAAAGTAGGAAAGACGATGTAGTTAATTTTGAAGAATTAGGTATAGATAGATTGTTTGTAGATGAGGCCCATAGTTACAAAAACCTTTTTCTATACACTAAAATGAGGAATGTTGCAGGTATAGGACAGAGTGAAGCCCAGAAATCTAGTGATATGTTTATGAAGTGTCGATATATGGATGAAATAACAGGTGGTAAAGGAGTTATATTTGCAACAGGTACGCCAATTTCTAATAGTATGACAGAGCTATATACTATGCAAAGATATTTACAATTCAATACATTAAAAGAACAAGGACTACACCATTTTGATGCCTGGGCAAGCACCTTTGGAGAAACAGTAACAGCCATTGAGTTAGCTCCTGAAGGCACAGGCTATAGACCAAAAACTAGATTTGCAAAATTTTATAATCTTCCTGAGTTAATGTCTATGTTTAAAGAGGTAGCAGATATAAAAACAGCAGATATGTTAAATCTACCTGTACCAGAGGCGGAATTTTCAACAATTGTAGTAGAACCTAGTGAACATCAAAAAGAGATGGTAGCAAGCTTATCAGAAAGGGCGGAGATTGTAAGGGCAAGAGGGGTAGACCCAAGCATAGATAATATGCTTAAAATAACTAATGATGGCAGGAAATTAGCCTTAGATCAAAGGTTAATAAATGAAAATCTTCCACCAGATGATAATGGGAAAGTGGCTATATGTGCAGATAATATATTTAAAATTTGGGAGGATACGAAGGATAACTCACTAGCTCAGCTTATATTCTGTGATATATCTACACCAAAAGGAGATAGACGCTTTAATGTATATGATGATATAAAAAATAGATTGATAGATAAGGGGGTTCCAATAGAAGAGATTGCATTTATACATGATGCAAAGAATGAGAAACAAAAGGATGAACGATTTACCAAAGTAAGAAGTGGAGAAATAAGAGTATTGGTAGGGTCTACACAAAAGATGGGCTCAGGTACCAATGCCCAAAATAAGCTAATAGCTTTACACGATTTAGATTGTCCTTGGAAACCCGCAGATTTGGAACAACGTATGGGGAGAATAGTAAGGCAGGGAAATGAAAATGAAAAGGTTCAAATATTTCGCTATGTAACAGAGAATTCCTTTGATGCCTATTTATTTCAATTAGTAGAAAACAAACAGAAGTTTATCAGTCAAATAATGACTTCCAAATCCCCAGTAAGGTCAGCAGAAGATGTAGATGAATCAGCCTTATCCTATGCAGAAATAAAAGCATTGGCAACAGGCAATCCATTAATTAAAGAGAAGATGGACCTAGATGTCCAGGTATCAAAATTAAAGATATTGAATGCCAGTTATTTAAGTGAGAAATACACCTTAGAGGATAATATATTAAAATTATATCCAAGCAAGATAAAAGTGCTTTCAGGACGCATAGAAGGATATGAAAAAGATATAGTCCATCTTAAAGAAAATACAATACCAAGTGATAAGGATAGAAAAAAATTTACACCTATGAAAATAGGAGAACAGCTTTATATGGAAAAAGAAGATGCAGGAAAGGCATTGCTGGAAGTCTGTAAAACATTAAAAAGTAGTGAGCCAAAAGTAATTGGGTCCTATAGGGGATTCAAGATGGAATTGAGCTTTGATAGTTTTTCACATGAATTTAAATTAGCCTTAAAAAACTCACTAAATCACTCCACAAACCTTGGAAGTGATGTCCATGGAAATATTACAAGAATAGACAATCTATTAGATGGAATGAAAGATAAATTAGAAGATATTAAGGAACAACTTTCCAATGTGGAAATACAGCTACAAAATGCAAAAAGTGAACTATCAAAGCCCTTTGCCTATGAACAAGAATTAAAAGAAAAACAAACTAGACTTGCAGAATTAGATTCTATATTAAATATGGAAGAAAAAGGAGGCAATAGGGATAAAGAAATCATGGATTCAGAACTTGACATTGCAAAGGAATTGATAATGGAATTTATTGCGGAAGAATATGATGAAGAACTTAGGCCATTTGATTACACTGATCTAGAACATATAGGTATAGCATGTACTACAACAGAGGATGGTAAGCATGAAATTCAGGCAGAGATAAATCTAAAAAATTATAGTATAGATAGATATATTGATGGACAACTAGTCCATAGTGAAAAATATCAGAGTTTACATGATTTTGTAGAATACGAACTTCGCTTTTTAGACTTCTCTAATCTTGTTTATATTGAAGAAAAGGATATGGAAAAGTTTATTGATCCATTAGACCTAGATAAGGATAATGATGGTGTTATAGACCGGTATGACGCTGATGATAGGGATTCTAATGTATCAACCTATGGGGAACTAGATGAAAGGGAGAATAAAAGGACAGATAGTGGAAATATACAAGAATCCAATGCGGAAAGGAAATCCTTATTAGAAGATTTAAAAGCTAAAAAAGAAGTAATAGCCAATAAAAATGGAAATTGCATTGGCAGGGGCATTGCAAAAATAGAATTATAGAAGGGAAGTTATGAGTAAGGAATCAAAAGCAAATGATTTATTAAATTATTTCAATGTTGAAAATCATCAGGAACTTATGGAATACATTAGGGATAATCCAGATGACATTAAGGTAATGGAATTAAAAGAATTACTCACACTATGTGGCATTGACTTAGATAGTGAGGTGGATAAGGATGAGTAGTCTATATGAACAATTTGATTGTAGAACAAAGGAAGAGCTATATAAAAAGGTTAAAAATGAAGATTTACAAGTAAAACCTTTATTAGATTTCATAGAATTTGCTAAGGCAGATATTAGAAATAAAAATAAAGCAATTAAAAGTCCCGATATATTTGTAGACTATGTAAAATCTACGATAATGCCTACAAAGGATACAGGGACTATTATTTTTGTAGATACTAAAAACCAACCAGTGTTTCTGAAAAGGACAAGACTTAGCAGAAAAAATGACATTAAAGAGACCTTAAAAGAAGGATTAATATCTGGTGGAACTAGGGCTTTCATAGCATTTAGTGAAGATACTCCTAACAATAGAATTTCTCAGCTACAATCTACATTTGAAAATATAGGAATAAAAATAATAGATTCGCTAGGCTATAGTAAAGATAAGGATATTTTCATCTCAACTTCTGTTGGACGTTCTTTTTATGCTTCTAATTCATATGAGATAATCAATGATGGAAAAGATGAATATTTAAAGGATGATTTTAGTTTAAAGGAAGAATATGCGGATTTCTCAAGCTATTTTGCTAAGAATGAAATGGTAGGATTAAATATAATTGATGAAGCTGATAGCATTAAAGAAAAATTAAAGATAGGTTTTCAACACCATCATCAAGAAGTATTTGGGATTATTGCCTATGATAATGATGAAAAAGTTATATCGGCAGGGGAATTATTTAAGGGTGGAACAGATTCCTCAATTGTAGATCTTAAAGTAATAGCAAAAAACCTACTAAGATTAGATGATTTAAAAGGTGTGGCTATATTTCATAACCATCCAAGCGGAAATCCAACTCCTAGTATAGAAGATATATCAATGACAGATAAGGTTATACAGATGTGTGAAGCCTTAGGGGTGGAGTTCCTGGATCATTATGTAGTGGGAAAGGAAAAAATCTTGTCTTTTAGTAAAGAAGTGGATGAATTTCAGAGTAAAAATTTTAGATATCAAGATATGGTTAAAAGCATGAAGAATGTTAGTGAGAAAGGAATAGACTACGATAATAATAGAGTAATAATGGATATTAAGAGAGGGGATGTCGTCAAGACATCCCTTTCTGATGCCACCATTGTACTAGAGGTAAAAGGAGAGGATGCACTATTATTTGATGGTAGACAATATATAGAAGCCCATGGGATACAAAGAGATGGAGAAAAAGTATTTTGGAATCAAGGACATTATTACGATACAATACCTAATGAAATATTCACTGAAAATAGGAAGGATTATGAAGATATAAAGGATACCATTAATGATATTATAAATAGTAACTATCAGGACTTTGTAAAGACTCTGATTTCAATAGAAAAAGGAATTGTAGATGAATCAATTTTAGATGAGATGTATAATAGATTTATGGACAATGATGGCGTAAATCTTATTAATGATTATTTTGATGATGTGCTGTATGATTTGGAGCATGAGAATATGGTTGGGGAGATAATTGATACTAATATTGTAGTAGAAAAACCTATAATAAAAGAAAAGATAGGAAAATTAGAAAGAGCATCTCTATTAAATGAATTAAAAGCTAATGTCAAGTTATCAAATGAACATAAGAATGAGAAAGGCTTTAAAAAAGATGGAGTAGAACTATAGAATATACCCCATGGTAGGACTGATAGGTCTTATCATGGGGTCTTTTTTTATGTGGATAAGCTAGGAAGGATATGGTATAATTAAAAACATAAAATAAGTACGTATATACATATTAAAAGTATGGATATATTAATTTTAATATAATATTAAGTGGAGGTTAATAATGGGGTTTAGTTATAATAAGCTATGGAAATTGCTAATAGACAATGATATGAATAAGACAGATTTAAAAAAGGCAATATCAACCACACCTTCTACAATGTCTAGACTTAGTAAAAATGAGCATGTAAGTATGGATATTTTAGGAAGGATATGTGAGTATTTCAATTGTGATATTGGTGATATTGTAGAGTATATTCATGAGGATTAGGATAATGACATATAGGGAATTTCTTATTTGAACATATAATTTCAGGGTTTATTTATAGGGGGGGCAAATATATTGGGAAATAAATTTAAATTTCAGAAACTAACACCCATAGATGATGCAGATATTGAGGTTTATAAGGAAGCACTTGATTTTATTTTTGATAATGAAGACATTAAAAATATTGCTATCTCAGGCCCATATGGAGCAGGCAAAAGTAGTATCTTAGAAACATATAAGAAAAATAACGATAATAAAAAATTTATTCATATTTCCCTAGCTCATTTTGAAAACCCAGATAATGAAAAAGAAAGGGAATTAGATATAAAAGAGTCTATATTGGAAGGGAAAATATTAAATCAATTAATACATCAAATTCCCTCAGAAAATATTCCACAAACCAATTTTAAGGTAAAGAAAAAAACTAATTGGTGGGCTCCCATCATACTCACCATTGAGTCAATGATTTTAGTTATTTCCCTTGCTTATATTATCTTTTTTTCTGCATGGTCTGGTTATGTAGAGACACTATCGGACTCTTGGCTAAAATTGGCCCTAAGCCTTACTACTACACCATATTCCATTTTAATAGTTGGATTGGTTGGTTGCATAATTTTTGGTCTTTTCCTTTTTCAGTTAATTAAAGCCCAAAAAAACAACAAATTATTTAAAAGAGTTAAGGTAAATGATTATGAAATAGAAATTTTTGAAAAAA
>NFYZ01002450.1_pt1 | contig 27448 bp, 16 predicted proteins | sample 1092561 | NCBI WGS metagenome assembly NFYZ01 (sample SAMN03609887, study PRJNA323583) | gut metagenome | isolation source: feces | host: Rattus norvegicus | place: Malaysia | collected 2013 | reverse complement strand
TCCAATAATAGCTAAATAAGTCTTCTTTTTCATAATTTAAATAACCATCCATTTCTTAAATATATACAGAATATGATATTGATATCATATTCTGTACTTTAATTATAAACTATTTTGCTTCTGTATCAAAAATTTGATTCTGAATAAATGAAAGAAGTGTTTTATCTTGGAATAAAGCTGATACCCCATTTTTTGTAAGAGTATTTACTGCATCCAGAGATAATGGTAACAACATCGCATCAAATTCGCCTACATCAAGAATCAATTTATTCATAAATACCATATATTGTAATTTCAAGATCTTTGAGTTAGAGTAGAACAAAGCTAATTCTGCCAAACTAAATGTCTTAATCATGTAAATTTTAAATTCGGTAACAGACTTCAAGAATACCGACAATTGTTTTTGATCAGAAAGCATCTGACTATGACCTAAGATACTTGTTACAAATTTATAGTATTCAGTAGAGAACACGCTTAAATTCTTCTTAGATTCTTTTAACGTCTTTTCTGATAATACATCTGAGAATTCATATACAGGATTTTCTTCATGATAAATTTCTCCAACGTTATACTTACCAGTGAAATCTTTACGGCTATTTTCAAAGATATCTTTAAACAATTGAAAATCTTTTTCATTATCTGTTTTAAAATGATCTCGAATAGCAAAGATTTCAGAAGCAGAATTTTCTTCTAATTGATTATCTAATTGAACTACTCCAAATGGATCAACGTTAGAAGAATCTACCTCAATAGCTGAATCAAATAAATTTAATTGAATTGACATGTTATGAAGACGATCATATTCTTCATTTTGTTTAGCCATATAGCGTAATTTATTATCATGTGATACATTTAGATAATAACGATAGTGATCAGGCTTATTATTTACTCGAACATCCATAGATTCTTTAAAATTAGGATTATATTGCTTGCAACGATCAATTAAACGAGCAAATTTAACCTGATAAATATCTGGTGTTCGACTCATTCCTACTGATTCTTCAGCAGCACAAATACCATCTACTAATGCTGGATAAATTAAACGAAATTCATTATTTACCATTTGTACAATTGTAAGATCAGTAAAATTATTAATACGAATAAATGAAATTACACCATCAACATCAAATGAACGACCATTTCTACCAGTATGATATGGAGAAACATTACGTGAATAATATGCATTTGATTCAATGTATTCATTTAATTCTTTCTTGGCTTTGTCAGTAACAATGTAACCTCGTGGATCAAGATTCTTCTTTAAGTATTCTTCAATAGTCATTTGCTACACACTCTCCTAATAATATTATTATCGTCTAGTTGAATTAATTAAAAATTTTATTAATCCCTTTCGACATTTTAATAATATCATTACTTAGAAAATTTTCGACTATGCCGCCATAATTCCCTGATTACTTTTGTAAAGTTATTTTTATCTTGATAGATATAATGTCGATAATTAGAATAAGATAAAAAATTCCAATATTTTTCAGACACATTTTCAATGACTAGTCGCTCAATACCTTTATCATTTAGTACGATATCTTCCAAAATAAGAATATCTTCAATATCTAACATAAAATCAGGGTCAATAATTTCTACAGTAATACGGGTCAATAAATATGGCTGATATTTAATCTTAAACTGACTGTTTACTGTAAGAGAACTATTCTGATCATCGAATTTGATTTGATGAATATTTAAATCTAAATCTTTAATATATTTACTTAATAGTAGCTTAAATTTATTTACCATAAAAGATTCTGTTTGATAATCTTGTAAAGCCAATTTGTTGTAACCTCCTTCCGTTATTATGTATTTTGTCTAATAACGATACTAATTATCATTTGTCCTATCTTTAATCTTTTGAATAAGCAAGACTAAATCATCATATTTTTTATCTACAATTTTAATGTAATTATAATTTTCACGTTCCATTTGAGCATCTTTAGCATATTCTTTTTGAATATCCCGATCTCGATATCCTTTATTACTACCTTTAATTTCTACAATAAGATTTAATGATTGGATCCACATATCAGGTATATATTGATGCATTGCTCCTTTATATCTATATTTAAATACTTGAGGAGCAGGGGAGATGACATCTCGAGAAGTTAAATTTAATACCTTATCACAATATTCTAAGAAATCTTTTTCATAGGATCCTACATACTTGACAGTACCACCATCTGACCATTTATAACTACCAGAAATACGTCTCTTTTCTAGCATCTTTTTCTGATGATCAGGATCATTCATTAAAGCATTTACAGAACCATATTTCTTTTTCATACGTTTCTTAAACTCTTCTCGATACTTATCCCTACATACTTGACGATCAAATCTTTCATATCTTTCCGTAGTCTCATTAAATTTAGTAGGTTTACCACAGATAACACATTTACCACCAATCTTTTTATATTTATGATTAAAATATACTTGTGCTGGTGACATATCATTTAATTCATTATGATGAATGTTTTCCATATGCTCATATAAAGATGGTTTTTGTACATATACCTTAGTACAAAAAGGACATTTAAACTTATTTATTCTAGCCAAGGAGTAATCAATCCTTCCCGATAGTTATTTGTTTTGTTATAAATAAAAAGAAGTAACCACTCGGGTTACTTCTTTCAATATTTTAGTCATCACCAAATGCTAACTTGATATCATCTTCCATATCATGATTAAACACTGATACATCTATCTGCTTACCAGTAAATGAATTAAATTCCTTATGTGTCTGTGTTACTTGATTAAATGGATTATCTTTATCAATATTACCTACAGGACCGATTGTTTTAGTTTCAGGTAATGGATTACTTTGTATATTATTAAATACATTACCTGCAGTACTTGTATCTGGAGTAATAACCAATCCTTTGCTTGTAAGAGCATTTCTATCTTGATCATTTAAACTCATTACAACTTCAGTTCTAATTCTATCTAATGATGTAACTGCTGCAGTTTGATCATCAGGTAAATTACAGTCATCTACTAATTTCATTTCATTTTCAAATGGTTGATCAAAATATAATTTACCTTCACCTTTAGTAGCGGATGAATCACGACTAACAACCATTTTAATAGACAAGTATGATCTATTAAGCTCTCTAATTTGAGGTAAAGCTGCTTGCCATTCAATCTTATTGAATAACTCTTCACGGTTAATAATAAACATATAATCTGTATTTTCAACAATCAAGTTAGAGTCAGCAATCTGATTAAGATTTAATTCTTTAGCGGCATCAGCTCTGCCCATACCAGCATAACTTTCTAAAATCTCATATGATTTACGGTTTAACTGAGCAGCTGTAATAACTGGAATATCATATGTCTTAGCAAAGATTTCAAATTCATCCATTACAGAACCCATATTTAAACGCATATCTCCCCATACTTCAGGTCGATTTGAATTAATTCGTCTAAGATAATCTTGTACTACACAGATGATTTCAAAACCCTTAGCTTTATATTGTGCATATAGATCATCTAACAAACTAGTCGTATACTTTGCAGAGTTTCTATATGCAACCCCAATATATACATCACTATCATTTAAATAATTATCTAAAATAATAGCAGTATCTTTATTATTCAAATTACTATTAGTAAAACCCTTTGGGTCACCAGTAATATATTTATAAATACGATTAGCTGTTTCATGAGCAGAGTTTTCCATAGATAGATATAATACTAATGGTTTAAGGTTTTTATTCTTAGTAGTATGAGTAGGATTATACTTTGCAATACTAATAGCTAAGTTTAAAAGAATACCAGATTTAAATCTCTTTGGTGGAGCAGCAAATGTATATACACGACTACCTTCAAAACCACCATTGATAAGATGATTCAACTGTTTGATACCACATTTAAGTCTATTAGTAGGTCTTTGATACATACTTACAAATTTAGCAATATTATCTTTAGATTGAACTAAAGCCTGATTGTTAGGGTCATTTTTACCAATAATAAAATCAGACTCAGTTTCAGTTGTTTCTGCTTGTGAATCTCTAATTTCGTTGATAACCTTCTCAAATACAGATAAATACTTATCTGATACTTTATCTAGATCAACACCTTGAGCGTTGATTTCTACTGCCATATTAGATAATTGAGGGGCATATTGAATCAAAGTAACATTACGTGTTTTCTTAGCAATATCTTGTTTGATGCTATCAATATCTGCTTCAGTAAGGATATTATTTCCACTAGTTGCATACTGAATATATCCCATACATCTTACTAATATGTCTTGATCATAACCATTCTCCATATTAGATTTATTAGAGAAATTACCCAATATATTATCTATAGATGAAATACCTTTTTCTACTATAGTCTCAGATAATTCTCTTAGAAATCTAAATTGATCTCTACCATTAATATTAGATTCTTCATATGATGTATTTACATCAATTTTGTGGAGAAAGTTATTTAATTTACGTTTATCATTTTGAGTAATTAAATCACTAGGATATACTAAAAACTGTATATACTGTTTGATTTCAAATTCATTGAGTGAATACTTTAATCCTTGTCGTTGTTTAAAAGTATCTTCATTAATAAAAGCCATCTTACACACATCCGTTCCATGTCGTACTGAATAATTTCGTGTTGACATACAGAAATTATTTTTGATGTCGACAAAATAATTAAAATTTCGTATCCAAGTATATTATAACTCAGATACGAAATTAATCTAATTTTTTCGAGCCAATGAATCAATCAATTCAGGATCAACCGACATTTTAGGATTAATAATATTCTCAACAATACTCAATGGTACTTCTTTTTCATATTCATTCTTGATGAATTGTTGGATATTTTCAGAAATACTATTCTTATTGTTTGGATCTAATAAGAATTTATATTTTTCATCTACTTTAGTTTCTTCTGCTTTTTTATTTTTTAATTTAACCTTAATATCAGGATTGTGTTCTACAATCTTCTTAATAATCTTTACATTATCAGGATCGTCAGATTGAATTCTTACATGATCATAATCTTTCTTTACTTGATTGATATAAGCAACTTTTTCTTCAGCAGTATCAAAATCTTCATTATCAATATTGATGGTTACATAAGTAGGAGCATCCTCATTAATAATTCTTTCTACTGTAAATTTACTTCTATCATCAACATCCATAGTAGTAACTAAGAATCCCTTATCTCCTTTATCACTAAATGAGTAACGAGTAAAGCTACTTGTATAAAAGATCTTTTCTTTGTACTTAGTAAAATTATGAATATGACCAAATATAATTGGACCATCGCATATATCCATTAATAATTTGCTATCCCAAACAGGCGCAGTTTTCATATCTGATTCAAAATCAGATTGATAATTAGAACCCGGTATATTAACAAAATCAATAGTACCATGACCTTGAATTGTATCGTAATGATCATCTAAATAATCCTTATAGAATTCTTTCATATCTTTTGGATATTCTTCTGGTAGATACAAAACTTTTAGTGGTTTTGGAATTGATTTAAGATTAATTTCTTCCTTATATACTGATTCAATGATCTTAAAGTTAGGATAAGTAGCTTCATAATTCCTAAGCATGTTTAATTGATTGTAATCATGTGATCTAGTACCTTTGATAATACGCAATTCAATTCCATATTTATCCGTGAGATATAATAATCTTTCAATAAAATTAATTACTAGTCTTCCTGATACATCTGTGAATCGAATAATCTTGTGAAAGAGATCTCCATCTAGAAAGATTACTTCAGGTGTTTCCTTATTCTTATTCGCTTCAACAATTTTATTTAAAAAGTTTTTATTTAATTCATTATATAAACGATCATTATCTTCTTTACCGAAATGTTGGTCACCACTAGACCAAAAAATAAAACTATTCTTCTTTCTTACCATTGTTATCATCCACCTTTTCATTTTCATCATACTTAGTTAGTATATTATCTTTTGAATTAGAAAGAATAGAATTCTTAATATCATCGATTAATTTCTCTCTGCTTTCTTTAGCTAATTCAGCATTACTTGAATTAACATCTTCCTCAACTTGATCAATCAATCTTTTAGATTCAGATAATATCAAACTACTTACTGTATCTACGCCTAGTTTTTCAATAGCATTCTTTAATCGATCATTAATCTGATCATGCTTTAATTGATATACACGAGCAATCAATTCAATCTTATCATCATCAGTTAAAGTTGAAATCACTGCTTTATCTTCATCATTAGTATTTTCTACTTTAAGAAGACATACTTTGCCATAATATATTCCCGTAAAGTAGTAGAAATTATAATTATCTTCAATCTTATTCTTTTCAGAAGCATTATATACTAAGATATAATTATCGAAGGGTGGAAGCATAAATGTATAATGTGGTTCGTATCCGATAAATGTCTTTAGATTAATATCGTCTGGAATATCTACAAAAATAGGTTCATCCTTGTTAGGTTCTAATATACATGCCGTTGAAAATGTTTCTTTTTTAGTCATAATATCATCCTTTCTATATATTAAATTATATACAATATTGGAAATCGATCAACTTTCCTATATATGTTATAAATAAAGAACAGGAGGGTACCAATATATGGTAGCAAGTTTGAAGGACTCAGCTATTTTTAAAAAATTAGTGGCTGGTCCAGCTATTGATAATAATTTAAATAAAATTAATATTGTACGTGACCAAATTGATCCTGATATCCTAAAGCAAAATATGTTTATCTTTTCCAAGCGAGTAACATCTGCAGGAAAAGCTATTATTATGGAGCACGTAAATAAAGATAAAGACTTCTATTTAATTAGTAATAAGAATGTCAAATTACCATCATATGTTAATTTCTTACCATTGAATTATAATGGTCATGTAAGTATTCTTATTAATGTGACTGATATTCTAAAAGGCAATGGAGAGATCTATCCTAAAACATTTTTAGGTTATTTACAAAATGGTTTGATTACATATGAATTAACTACTGAATGGAACAAATGTATGTCTAGCACAGAATTAGTACGCCATTCTTCCATTGCGTATAGTCGACTATTATGTCGTGTATTAGACAAACTATATGGTGTGAGTTTATATAAATCATGGTACGATTATATCTCATTTGCAACAGCTAAATTCTTCTTAGTTAATATGTGTGAACGAGGAGATACTCGAGTAACTGAATCTATTGCATATAATGCTACATCAGGGGAAACACCATTGGATCAGCTTAAAGAAGTAGATGAAAAGATTAATGGTTCAAATGGTAATTCATATGGAGATATCTTTGAATTCTGTGATCGTTTATCTAAGAATATCCCATATTTAGAAAAATTACAAATTCGTTCAGTCATTGAATCGTGGGTTCGTCTATATGGAGAATCTACCATTTTAGCAATTGATAATGTTGGAGCTTTCTTACAAATGATTTTTTCCACACAAGTTAATGCTGAATTAAATAATGAATATCGTATCAATGATACTGCAGATAATGCTATTAAGAAAGCATTTTTAGCATGGGCACATATCTTATAATTATACTAAAGAAGGTGTGATAAATGGCTGATGACATTCGCTTAATAGGACAAGCTTATGATAAGTTTGTCAAATCACCTCGTTTAGGTAAAATCGGAGAAATTGATATTAATGACGGTGAATCAAGATATCAAGATACCGATGATCATAATTATAACCAACAAAAAATATTCTCATATAAAAATTATCTATTAATACTTAATGTAGTAGATACACGATCTTCACAGAATCATGATGTAACTTCTAATTCATACAATAAGGTAGAAATTAAATTATTACCCAATTTTGGTTTCTGTGACCCTGTAAAAGATGTTATTAAAGCAGATATTACTAATATCTTAAATGGAAATAATAAATTAAATGATATTGATTGTGCTATATATGAACCATTAGGTCATATGTATATCTTTGCTGAAAAAGGTTCTATGTGCTATAAAGTGGATCTTAATCCATCTAATTTAGGTAATAAATTAGCAGAGTTTCAAATAGGCTATCCTAATGGTAAATTAAATGAATTACGAGACAATATAGATAAACATGCAGAGCATAATGATGATCCATGGTATTATACTCAAATTCCATACAGACTTCATCCTAAAGTATCTAAGAATATTCTATATTTCAATTACTATCAATATATCATTTCTATTAATATGGTTACTAATGATGTAAAAATTGAATTAGTTGCTCCTTGGATTATTGGAGCATGTCATATATATTGGATTGATAATTCATCATATAAATTTTACTTCTCATTAGAACCATATAGATACCGAGAAGATATTACTGCATACTTAGTAAGAAGTGATGTTGGCTGGAAACGTATTGATGCTAATTCATTTAATGAAGCATTTAAATGGGATGGGGAAGATGCTAGCAAAAGTAAAGAATATGATTATGGTTATTTAGATACTCAAAGCTTAGTAGATCAGTATAATAACTTTCTTAATAAGTCATTAGATACTCAAGTCAAATATTTTAATTCTAATGATGATCCTAATGTACGAATTATTAGTATTGAATGGGAAGATACAAGGTCTGATTTCTTTACTCTTACAAATAATCTAACATATAGACTTAATACGTTATCTGATGAAAAGGACGATAATTATTCTTTTGATAGAAATATGATTACATATCATTCAGATGAAGTATATCTAGGCATTGGCATTAATTATAATGTAGTAGAACACGTTCCTGTTAAACACGATATTGATATAGATAAAGATCATGGGAAACATGTAGATGATCATCCTATTGAAGAAGATACTGCACCATCTGATTTGGGTCATATATTTGATTTTGATAATTTAAGAAATGCCGAATCGAATAATATGCTAGGTATAGATGAATTATTTCCATATGATAGAGAATTAGTAACCATCAATGAATTATATATACATAATAATGATACATTATATATAGGACAATTTAATGGTTTTGTTACTCGATATAAAATAAACAATCCTAATGATAAATTAGTTAAGTCTACCGGACAAGTCTTATTTAATGTACCAGGCGTAATTGAAAAGATATCTGTATCAGATGATATGGTAATTTGTATGCATGATATTAATAGTATCACTATATGGAATGATACTTTTAAGAAAGTAGAAACCCTTACATTAGAGGGAGAACCATTAGACATTAGTAATAATAAATATATGCTATTTACATATCAAAATAATAATCATGTAAATGTATATAAGATATCAGATATTCCAGATATTGATATTGATTATGCTATAGTGGAAAGAGACTTCGATCGTAATTATTATCTTAATATTAGAGCTAAAGTAGGTAGTAAACATCTATCATCTAATATTCAAGACGGTAGAAGATATGATGTCACGTTCTGGTATAGAAACTTACCTAATGTGCTTACAGATTATTTCCCATCGTCTAATGTATATAAGAATTTCTATCTACAGTTGAAAGATATCAATATCATTTTAACTGAAAAACAATTTGAATTAGATAAAGATAAATTATACTATTCAATTAAAAGTGATAGTTCGGATACATCTATTAGTAATGATAAAACTCCTAATAAAGATGTACCTATCTATAAGATATGGCATAAAGATGCTTATTACTATCATGGTCAAATATTCTTTAGATTAAGATATCTACTAAATACTGAATATTCATTAAAAGTTAAAATTAATGATAAATCAATTTCTATAATAAATGGAAATAATGAGCAAAGCATGTATGAATCAGATAGATATACATCATTAAATGATTCAGAATTAGTATTCTTTAAAGATAAGCATTATTATGATATGTGTCATAATTTTGCTTGGTTTAATATTCCTAATATGGAATATTCACCAGATATGAATATTATATATGAATTGTATTATCAAAATAGTAAAATTGCGGAGTATGATACTAAGTTAGAAGTTTCATTTAATACTCCTACCGATACTAATATTAAAGATAATAATATTCCTCCATATACTAAATTCTTAGAATCTGATGGAGCTATCATTAATTTAGAAGATCAATTCATTAGCGATTTAGATCATTATAGAGACTTTAAGACTATTAAACGTAAGAATGATAAAATCCCATTACTATATAATTCTATAAGTAATATTGCTGATGTCAGAAAATTTGATGGTAGTAAAGTTAAAATCAATAAAGAAGAATACATTGGAGATTATATTAATGATGAATCTCAATATGGTTATTATGACTTTACAGTTCCATACCATAGTAACTTAGAAAAAATGGATAGTCGAATTTCTGATGTATATGTGAATGGTAAACGTCTATATAGATATGCATTTAGACAAATGGATGATTTACAGGGTAAATTAGAAACATTTGTACCAGTGCGAAGAGCCAAGGATATTATTGCTCGAGACAATAATCAATTAAGGAATGATGATGAGATTATTTTAATGATTGGTAAGCGGCATTTATATCAATCAGAAAGACCTATATATGAATATACCGTTACTAATGAATATGAAGATGAGACACAAATGACTAATAGTGTGGGTATTTCTATTCCTGCTAATATTAGTCAATCATTATCCGCCAATGATATTCGGGTATATATCATGTTGAAAGATGATGTGTTCTTCCATAGAATTAATCCTGCTCATTATATGATTGAGATAGATCCAGATTATGGTTATGCACGAGTTTACTTATATGGGGTAAATTGGTTATTACCAGGAGATAAGATTGTATTAGTAACTAATAAATAGAAAGGTGGTGAAATGATTGAAGATTCCAGATAAAAAAGCAATTAAAGAAATGAAACTATCACCAGATAATGGTTCTATCTTATTACATCATGTAGATGAAAATGATACTGAAAGAATGTTTCATCATCCTGAATTACCTACAGGTGGTAAATCTGACAAAGAATTTGCTAAAAAAGAAATGAATTACATTAAGTATATTGAACGATTAATTAGATCATCATATGAATATCGACAATATATTGGTATATTGAAATCTCATATGGATCTTACTCAATGTAGATTTATTTCTGATGCAGATATTTCTGAGACAAAAGTATCATTAGAAATGCATCACTATCCATTTACATTATTTGAATTAGTATCTTTCCATAAAGATTTCATCGAAGAAAAAGAAGGTATTTCGGCTTCATGGAATCCATTTAAGATTGCCAATGATATTATGAAAATGCATTATGAAGGAAAAATTGGATTAGTACCATTATCATTAACTGCTCATGAATTAGTCCATGAAGGATACTTATTTATTCCCTTAAATGAAGAATTCGTATTCGGTAATTGGAAACAGTGTATGGCTAATATATTAGTTAATGATGAAACTAAAACTAGATTAGAAATGCTAGAAAAATTAACTGAAGGAGTTAAAGATAGAAAAGATCTTGATCTTGACGTTCTTAAACACATTCAGACTACAATTATCATGGAAAATGAAAAAGCTCCACATGAAATTAAGAATTTTGTAAAAGAAAATAAGTTAGCATAGTAAAACTATTAGGTATTAGTTTGGTTGACATTTTGGCATCATGTGGGCAGATGATGTGTATTTGTCATTTACTTAATTCCTTTCAAAGTTGCGTATATATCCTATATAGGATATATACGTATTTATAAGCTAATTTTAAATATATATTTTAATATTGTATATATGGTCGGAAATTACCTATATACAAAAATATAATTTGAAAGGGATGAGCAATATAATGCTTAAAAAAGAAATTCATATTTTTGATAATGTTAAATTTACAGAATCAAGAATGAATATTAGAAATCAAGATACACTTAGTATGGAAAATCTTGATGTACCATATAAAGGTTATAAGGGTATTGTGAGAATTTCTATATTGCAAAGAAGTGATTATAATATCAGTAAGGTAGTAAATCCAGAATTTAATATTTATACTATCTTCAAAGAAATTAAGAAGAGAATATTATCTAATGAAGATAGACTTGAAAAATTATCATCTGTTGCAGTTCCATCTGAACTTAGAAAGTTTAAAGATATTCTTGATGGAATAGATTATTCAATGTTTTCTCAGATATTAAAAAATGGATCTTTCAGTGATGCTTTAAAGTATCAAAAAAATGAAAGCATTATAATAATTGAAGGGAAAGCATGCAAAGTAAATTTTGAGGGAGATGATACACTAGAATCTTTAGTTGATAGTTATCAAATATTGTATAATATGATCTCAAACATCAGTACATTTAATGATAATAAATTTAATAAGAATAATTCTATTATTATTTATTGTGAATTAGATAATGATAATAATATTGATCTAAATGGTTATATCGAAGTCAAAGAGTTCTATAATAACGATAAAACAATAAGCAGTAGCATTCGTTATGAAAAAGATAATACCACGTGGTATGCTGTAAAAAATATTCAATCATATATCGAGATATCTTATAATAAAGAAGATCCTAGTGTACGAAAGTATTTTTCTGGTAGATTCTTATATGAGAAAAATGAAGATGCCGTATATATGTATTTTGATAGAGATGACCGCAGCCTACGAGGTAATGATGCAATGAAGAAAGTCATTTCAAATCAATATAAACGAGATGATATTATTTATCAAGGCGTTCTTGGAAGACTTCATTATGAAGCTTTATATAATAAATTATGTAATAGACTTCTTGATACTAAAAAATTAGCTGATTTATTAACTCCTGAAGTAAAGGTAAAATTAGATGCATATATAATGAAATATAATACTCTTTACTCTGATGTTGATGTATCAATGACTAATGAAATTAAAAGATTATTGTCTGATCCAAAATCATTTATTGACGGTAATTATCAAGTATTAATTTTTGAAGGAAGTTATGCTAGATTTATGGTCGTTAAAGGAGAACCTAAGTCAGTAAAAGGTTATAAAAATATCCTTGCATGTCATAGTATGCTAACTAATAACTCTAATGAGTATATAGGAAGAGATAGAGGATATATGATTCGATTAGAAAATATTCATGATAATACATTTATCCCAGATATTACTGATGATAATGCTATTATCGCAGTACCTCGTAATTTAGATCACTGTAATTCCTTAATAGAATTTGCAGAAAAGAAAATTGGTGGGGACTTCTATGCATTAACTAGATATCCGGGAATTAACTTAATGTAGGAGCTGAATTTAGGAATGAAATTAGAAAAAGTAAGAGTAAATGCAATTAAGAAAATGACATTTAGGGAATCACGAAAGGATTTATCATATCGATTTAATGAGTTAATAATATCTGAAATACCAGAATTTAAGAATCAATATAATTTATGTAGGATTGAATTGAATCATAATTTCGAATTTGATAAAAGAAATATATTGAATGACCAGTTCAATATATTTACTATATTCAAAGAAATAAAAAGAAGACTACTGTCTCATAGAGATAAATTTATTGATGGAGACTCTGTTAAATTAAATCCTGATATTAGAAAATATAGATCTATATTAGATGATTTAGATTCAAATCTATTTAATCCATTATTATATAGTAGCGGTATAAAGTTAGAGCAACTAACAAATGATGAAAGAAGCATTCCAATAGATATTGATGGAAAAAGGTATATTGTAATATATGAAGATAATGAAGAGCTAAAAGATTTAGCCAAATCATATTCACGATTATATAAAATCATTTCAGCATTATCTATTGAAAATGACAATGATGAGGTTGTTAGTTATAATAATTTTACTCTTATGATCTATTGCAGATTAGATGAAGATGGCTATATTGATTTATCCGATTATCTATATATTGATGGTGTATATAGAAGAAGAAATAGAGAACACCGAAAAGTAGAAAAGAATGTAGATGAGCTCTATCCAATGAAAAATATTAATTCCGTATTTAATCGAATGTATCTGAATTATGATGATATGTGCTCTTTTCATTTCTTATATGAAAAGAATCAAAATAGATTCTATGGATATTTTAGTCATAATAATATCTATGGTAATAGATCTGGAATGTTAGGTGATCTAATTAAATCCCAACTTTATAGAGACAATATTTTCTTTAAAGGATATTTAGGTAGGAATAATGGTGGAAATGTTAATTCATTATATATTAAACTATTAGATAGAATTTTCAAAACTAAGAAAGTTAATTCTTTATTAACTGAAGAAGCACGTATTGAATTAGATGCATGTTTAATTAAAATGAATACAAAACCTAGTTATGAGTTAAGACATAAAACTCATGATATATTAGTATCACCAAAATCATTCAAGGATGGTTATAGACTAATCATCTCAGGTACAAAATATATAAGATTTGCTATCGTTAAATGTGATGATGATGAAGTAGGACACTATGATACCTTAATATATCTTCAAAGTGTTTTGATTAATCATTTAATGATGGATCATTGTAAGGGTTATATTATGGAATTAGATATGAGTGGAGATACGATTAAATCTGAATTAAATAATAAATTAACTTGTATCCCTGTTTTAAAGAATAATACGAAAAATTTAATTGATTTTGCAGAAGATATAATGGATGGAGATTTCTACTCTCTAACTAAATATCCAGGAATCAACATGATGTAGGGTAGGAGATTTTATAGCATGGAAGAATACGAAAAGATTAAACCATATAAGGCTTTAAAAAATAAGACATATTCAGAAATAAGAATAACGTCTTTAACCGAAGAAAATAAATTTTCTTCTTCATTTCATAAATGGAAAGATCCGTCTAATCCTCTATATTATGTAGGATTAGACGGGAATTCATATCTTGGAAAGGCTAAAAAGAATGTAATATTATTAAATACAGAGGAATTAGAAGATAAATATATCATCTTCCGTATATTTAATATACTAAAGAAAAGATTACTAGATCAATTAGATGAGTCTGAAATTATATCCAGCAAAAATGATATAGTAAAGACAAAGATACCTGAATATATCTTAAAACTAGATACAGATATCTATCTTAACTCTATTAGAAACTCAATATTTGACAGACCGGATGTTTTAAAGATAGATGGAGTAACCTACAAAATAAAAAATCTAGGGTCTAAAGATAGAAAATATACTCGACTAGTTCAATCATATAAGTGTCTATATGATACTCTTATTACATCAACGGCATTTTCTAACTTATTTTCATTTACACAATTTTCTAGATTAAGATTATATTTCTATCTTAACGAAGATGGTACAATTGATGAGGATAAACCTATATATACCTATGACTTCGCTAAATCTGATCAATTTCTTGAATGTCAAGGTATACGAGAAGATAATAATATTGATAGATTTAAAGCTCATGATATGAGATTATCTAAGACAGTAAATTCAATATTATACCCTGTGCCAAAAGTAACTAATCCGTCTTATTCTTTACTATTAGATAAAGATACGGATAAGACATATATGGTATTTGATACAGATCATCTTATTAAATCATCCGATGTTGTTGGATATATAATGACATTAATAAAGAAGATAATTAACAAATCAAATCCTAAATATGTACGTATGGTAGAAACATCAGAAAATAGAAAAATTGATGAAGTCGGGTATATCATTAATGAGTTAAGCAAGGATGGTTTAGTTAATGACAAATATCTATTTCGATACGATGCATTGATGTATAAATTCAATCAACTTGCTGCTAATAGAAAACCTAATGGTAAAGTAGCTAGTCAAATCAATACACTATTTCGTAATGAAGATTTCTTGATTGATAATTATAGAATCATTAATGTAAAGAATCATTATTATATATTCGATGTAGATGATGATTTATATAGATCATATGATATCTTTATAAGAGTATATGAGGGAATGAATATAAAGAGTTTAGGATTTAAATCTAAACGGGTAATCTGCGAGGTTGATTTAAATTCAGATGATATCGTAATCAAAGATGATCCTGATGCTTATACACTAGCAACTGATTACAAAGCTCCTTCAAATATGATCACTAAAGCAGCAGAAGAAGTATATGGTAAAGGAGACTTTTATACATTTACAAGATATCCTGGTCTAAACTTCTTCTAATATAATTCAAACAATGGATAAATTATCCATTGTTTTTTTTTTACTTCTTTATATAATATACTAAAAAGAACGGAAGTGATTTATCAATGGAAAATAATTCAGTGTCATATAATGTCTTTAAAGATACAGGTAAAAACATAGATACAATTCCATTAGTAGAAGCAGATGAATCAGGTAATATGTATATAGATAATTTAGTAGATGCTAATGATATAGAAATCAATTTAAATGGTCTCACTCTATACCCCAATATAGACTATTCTATCTACTCACCTAAATATAATAGTGATTCAAAGAGTCCTTCTATGATTGTATTACGCAATACTATTGATGCAAGTAAGAAATTTACATTGGAGATATATCGATTAAATAAAGGTGAAAATCATAGCTTTTATTGGATGAGACCTGCAGAAGGTACAAATGATACTTTTACTATGGATGATGATCGATTATTATTTATACCAAATACCTTTACAGTATATGTGAATAACTTATTAATTGATATAAATAAAGTATCAATATTAGATACACATACAATTAGAATAATTGGTATGGAAGATGTTAAAAACGTATTAGTTAAATTCTCCTACAGTAATCATACAAACTTGCAGATGATCTTTGACTATTATAAGTATAGAAAAGATAATTTTAATGAAATAAGAAATACGAATTACTGGCATAGAAATAGTAATTCAATTTTACCCAATCTATTTGATGAATTTACAGATAATGGATCATCTAATGGTACTACATTTAATGATAGTAGGAATATGATCATGATGGATAAGTTAAACAATCCTGATGAAACAGTTATCATTGATGCAAATAAAGCAAATGTAGAGACATGGGATACATTTATTAATTCAGCTCCATTTGGAAGTTCATATATGAAGCATAATGAATTCTTTAATATGAATGAAATTAAGAATGAGAAATATCGTCTACAAAGTCGAGTAATTAAAGATCCTGAAATATAATATATGACATGTAATCGTCTGCCGTTATTAAAAAAAAAATAAGTATATATTTTAATTATGATGTAGAATATAAATACATTTAATAAGGAGACGAGAATTATGTCAAAAATTATTAATTTTAAAGATATGGTAAAAGGTATTTACGGAGTTGATGTTTTCCTAAGATCAGAAAGTCTTATGGAAACTGTTGATGATATCAATGTATATCAACAAAGCGGATTTGTAGCATATGCTACACGTAGTGTAATTGCTATCACAACCACATCATTCACCAAAGAACCCATTATTGTAGTAGATGAGTTCTTTGAAAAGATGGATATGAAATATGGTGATGTATTTCATAAATTTGTTATCGGACATGAATTGGGTCATGTCCGAAATGGTGACTTGTTTGATGGGAATGGGGAAGTAAAAAAAGAAATTCCTCGTACTCTAGAAATGGAGACTGCGGCAGATCAGTTCTCCATGAAATATTATGGCTTAAGTAAAAAAGAAACCATTTATGCTTTAAAAGCTATCATTAAGGAATACCCTTGGTATTCCTTTAAAGCTAAAAAGGAACTTAGGGAGAGAATTAAAATTATCAAATCTTTCTAATAAGTTCCTAAAATATATCCTATATAATAGGATATATTTTTTTTTTGTCTTTTCTATGATCAAGCGACATATCTGGAACTTTACCTTTATATATCATACATGGAAAGGAGACATGCTTCTTGTCCGAATATAGATGGAAAGATTATACAATTAAATTTGCTAATCAAGCAACCCATTTCCATAATCCAGATTATAACATTTATGGTCGTATGTTATCTGTTCCATTAGAGGACATTTCATACACTAATGGAAAGAAATATCCATGTATTCGTGAATTTGCTAGTCAAAAAGGTATTGAAATACGTGGAAATGCAAGCATATTAACTCGTACCATCGATGGTATGAATATTATAGATGAATCCGAAGATCCACAATATGTAAAATTTAAAGTAACGAATCCATCAAATGCTAGATTTAGATGGTTTGATCCTAATAGTGAATGGAGCATTTGTAACGATCATCATCACCCATTCCAAGCAGGTGAATCATATGCTCTTAAAGCTGAATGCCATGTAGAGAATGGTGGGTGGTTCGATCTAAGATTCTACTATAAAACATCAAATAGTGGATGGAATAGTATATCATTTGAAAATAAACAAGATCCGAATGCTTCTCAAAATCCAGATGCTCGATTATATACATTTACTATTCCAAATAATGCCTCAAACTTCTATGGAGAATTTGTATTAAGAGACAGTAATACTAATACTCAATTTTTACTAAGACATCCTAACTTTTATATTACACATAGTCCAACAGGATTTGATTTTACTATGACTAAGGTTAAGAGTCAAAATTATTTTGAAAATACTAATTTTGACAATCTTATTAATAGTAAATATAAATATACTGCAGGTATGAATAGCGACTACCAATTCAACAATGGTAGTGAAGAATATGATGGAAAACATTACCTATCATTTGGACATTCGTCTCGAGAATTTGAAAATGGTCGTGCAGATAATTCTAAATCAAATGACTTAACCATTCGAGAGACTATGAAAGGATATAATATGTATATCCTAGAGTGGAACTTCTTTGATGAACACCGTAACCTCATAGGTAAATATGGTGATAAAACTATCTGGATCAATAATATGACATATAGCTACCAAGGTACAGGTAAATTAGGATATGCATGGAGAATTCCAGTAGAAATGATTCAAGCACATCCTACTATCTTTGGTAAAAAGTATAGATTATACGACTCCACATTTAATGATAGAGATGGGAAAAACTTTATCAAAGATGACGGTAATGGATATGTAGAATTATTAAGCGTCTCTGGTAATACTGCTAAATTCCGTTACTATGTTAAAAAGAATGGTCAATTTACATATGTATCAGGTGCATCAGATAACAAATTTACTACTAAGGAATATAAAAATAATGCACCATATTTTGAAGGTCAATATAGCTTAAATCAGATGATGCCAGACGAATGGCGAGAAAGTGGTTTGGATTCTACTAGTCACTACCAACAAATGTATGATTACTTTAATAAGGTACAACCACTACGTAATAATGAGTCTGAGGGTTGGCATGAAGTTACTATTACAAAGAAGGACAACGAGATCTTTAATTTCTTCGTCCAAACCAATATGACTAATAAATGCAATAATTTCCCTAGAATCACTAAAGTATATCAGTGGGAAACTGATAATAACCCCGATAATCAGAAATTAGTAATTAAGAATGATGCTGTTGCGGATAATATCATTAATGGTATGGTAAAAGATATTGAAAGAAATGTCGATATCAATCTTAATGGCGGTACAGAAGTACGTCGAGATGTTGAACGTAAATGGGAATTATATCCTACATTCCAAAATCCAAGTAGTTGGGGGATATACTATACATCAAAGAATACATCTACATCTGGTGTCGATTTAGATAATACATATACTAATATTTTGAATAGTGGTTCTGTAGATATTAGTAATAATGGTAGTATCGCTATTGCATATATAGGTGGATATGTACAGTATACTGATATATTTACATCTGTTGACTTTTATAGTACTCCTAAGGATAAATACGGAGAATCATATGAAGATATTCCAATGAATGTAGATGTTATGAATACTTCTGTATATGTAGATAAATATGGTTCTGGTAATAAACGATTAATGAATATCGGAGATTGGGGTTGGGGACCACATAATGACAAACAAATCAAAATGGTTCATCCAACCAATGAAATCTTCCAACCCGCTTATCATACTGGCTTCTTTAGAATGTATATGTCAATGCCTATCTTTAATGATAAAGCGGAATGGCGTGATACACCTCAACTTACAGTAGATATTCCATTTAATAATCTTAACGTATATGATTCTAATGGATTTGATCCTAGGTCAATGGGTAATATTAATTTTACCGCTGACACAAATAATGAAACCCTTACATGGAATTTCAAAAGTAAAGAACCCAATCTATACTATAATATAGAAAAATTTACTTCACGAGCAACCCTTGTAGGTAAGAATAAAAGTCAAACATATGCTTTCTATCCAGAAAGATGGGTAAAAAATTATACTGGAAGTTATCGTCCATTATTAGATCTTTCCGCCAAAACACTCAATATCACTAATGATGATTATCATTATGATAGTATATTGAATGAGAATATCGAAAATGCTAAACTATTAGACGCTCAACCATTTAGTAATAATTTTATGCTCAATGGAGTAGAGAGACGAGATGTTCAAAAATGGTTAGATTATGAGTTGTCTATTGATAATTTCCAGATGTATAGTAAGCAATATAACTATACTAAGAAGGCTGATATTTCTGAATCTCGTCAAAGAATATCAGCTAGAGAAAGCGAACATACTAGACTAATTTATGTATTATCGAATAATAGCAATCTGAATGAGAATTCACCTAGATTAAATATCAATGATATACGCAATAATAATGTAAATGAAAGATACGACCTAATGGATAAAAACATACCATGGCGTATTGCATCTGGTTCTAACACAGATAAAGCTTTATATTTATATATTCGTTTAGTACCTGACAAAAATAATCTAGTAGATTATATTGCTCCATCTAAGGTTATTAAATTGCCATTACCCAATATTTTTGATAGGTTTGAAATCGTATCGGATCAATGGTTAATCTATGAAGGTTCACCTCAATTAAGAAATGAACCCACAGATACATTTGTCTCTATTCCAGTAGAATACAGTAAGGATAGAGAAATCGATAGTATATTTGCTCAAGCATGGGTAATTGATTATTGGAAGAGTTCATTAGCTGATTTATATAAGAATACGAATCCTACACATTTAGAATATGCTAAGGTTAATAATGGTGATGAATTAATCTTAAAAGCTCATGAAATCTCCACATATACTAATGGGAATCAAGGACTTAACGGTCATAGTGCTTTTTATGTTAATGTAGTATTTACATATAAAGATAGATCACAATCTACATATAAATCGCCTATCTATTACGAAAATATTACACTATCCACTTTCGGTACTAAGGAACACTTCATCGCAGCAAGGTTCCCAATTGAATTAGTAACTGAATTTCCAGATCATTTTAGTAAGAAATGGTCAATTGATAGGGTATTACCTCAACCATATAGTCAAGAAATGGAAAGGGATTTCTATTTAGAATATATTGATGATGGAGGTGTTATGGTAAACGATAATGGTCATAATATTCAGAGACACAATTTTAGATTTAATGCATTTAGGAAAGATGGTAAATTATCAGGTGTTCCTATTGATGCATTAGATACGTCTGTGTCATATTTCCCTACAGATACTCGTACTACATTATTAAATGATGCTTATGATGCAGCTACTAATCAAGCATTAGGATTGTATAAATCAATGCAAGATAGCCCAGATTTTCACTTAGATGAAAATGGTAAGTTTATATTAGATGGTTTTAGTGATGTTGCTGTAGGAACTGGTGCTTTAGGTATGTTTATCACCAATGGGTATTCATCTGATATTGCCAATGATAGTAGATTTACAGATAAAAATACATTAATCCCTCATATTATCGGTGAGAGTTTAGGTAATCCACAGAAGTCTAACTTATTATATAACACGTATGAATTATCTAATTCTGGATTACGAAATTATATTGAATATGGTAGTTTAAGTAATGCAGACATGGTAGATTCTACCGTTGATGAAAAGCACTTCTTTAGAGGATTAAGATCTATTAATATCAAAGCCAATAATGGTGGTTTACCATTAACTATCTCATCAATGGCTACTAATATTCAACCTAATAAAGATTATCTATTACAAGCATGGGTTAAAATGTCTAATGTGGATCAACATGATAAATTCTACATTAATTCTAAATATCCATTAAATAAAGCTGATAGAATCTTCAATAATAGAGATACTAACAATTGGATTCAAAACAATCAATGGTTCCCAGTAGTATGGGAAGTATCATTCTCTGAATCTATGTTAAAAGACTCTAGTCCTAATAATGAAGTAAAGATTACTGTAGATAATTTTGACTTTGGTAGATCTAATATCTATATGGCTGGTTGGACCTTACAGGAAAAACCATCAGATAAAGAATACGCACCATATACGTTAGGTGATATTGAATTATTGAATTTTAATACCAGAGCAAAGACTAATGAATATTATGGGGTAGAGCTTCCACATGAATATTCTGCAGACCTATGGAAAAACTTACAACCTATGAATAATGCGGTTGCTAGTGTTAGTGCAAAAACTGATATGTTGGTAAACATGTTTGGTAAAGGAAGAAGTAATACTTATACTGATTGGTATATAAATAAGGATATTTATATTCAAAGTAAATATGATACTATTGTATTTTCTAGTTGGTATACTATTACTGGTGATGGACTATCAGACGATGAGGTAGATGCAAAACTTGAATTATCATTAGATGGGAAAACGACTTCATTAAACCTTAATAATGGTTCAAGAGATACCGTCTTCTTAGCTTTAGATGTCGGTAATACTAATATTACAAATCTTAAGAATAGATTAAAGCTAAGGGTCTCTTCAATAAGAGGATCTAGTATTGTAGAATTAGAACGACCAGTAATCTTACTAATGAATAAAGATATAAGAGATGGATATTGGTTATATAATCCAGCTTATAATCCTCAAATTAGTAAAAGAAATAAACTATCATGGACTTCATTATCGTCTGGTAGATTAAATAATATCGATCATAATAAATCATATGATATTGATGATTTTAATTTATGGATGGAAGAAACGCCTAGAATAGTCGATCCTATGGTTAAAGTAAGTCCTAATGCTAAATTAGATAAAACTGAACCTCTTGATACATTTAAAGTAGATAAGAATAATAATCTATCGATCATTATTGATAGTGGTTATGAAGATTTAGTATCTGATAATAAACAACGATGGGCGGTTACACTTCATTCATTTACTAATACTACTAATGTCAGAGTATCTGGTAATGGTAAAGATGGATCTTCACAAATGAAGTTTATTCCTAATTATAAATCAGGTACTACATTAGATGAAAGTGGTACATACTATGTAAGTAGTAAGAATGAATTAAGGTACTATAATCCATTAAGGTTTAATAAATTGGTTACATTTAGTAGTCAAGAAACTGATTATTCATTCGACTATTACAAGGAATATGTACCTCCACATTTATCTATTCCAACCATTAATAGTGAAGAACAAAGTAATTCATCAGTAAATGTAATAGTAGTAACTCATAATGATGATCTATCTAAGAATTATAGATATGAATATTCATATACATTGAATGGTGGTCCAAGGGTAAATGTTAATGGTAAACAGATATCATCAGAAAATGTAGGAAAAGAAAATGAGACTAATATCTGGAACTTCACTGAAAAAGGCGATTATGTATTCTATGTACATTATGCTAATGATGACTTTCCAGATGGTGCTGAAATAAATACGGTATTTACTATAGGTAATGGCAATATCCATTATGGCGGAGATGATGGATACGATATCAGACCTGGCGAATATCCTAAGATTAAAGATTATCCAGTACCACAAGACTGGATAGCTCATGATTCCTATCCAGATGATGATAATGCTTTCTATAATGATATTAGGTATCATTCTCCATGGTTTGATATGAAGAAAGAGATTAGGACAATTAATATTTTTGGTAAAAGATATGCTATCGATCCTAATATTGATTATAATGTATTTGATAATAGTATTTTTAATATAGATGCTTATAAATCAAATTATCCTTATTATAATGATCATATTCATACTATAGGTGAGAATATTCTAACAACCAATAATAAGTACTTCAATCCAGAAGGATTAAGTCGTACTGAAAATGAATTAGATATCAGTAAGAAAGCTGAAGGTCATAATCATTTATCTCACAGATCTACCAATATTAATATGATAGATCAAACTAAGCCTGTTACACCAGAATATATTGCTACTTCTGATACAGCATTGCCTCCATGGGAATCCCATAAAGACATGCCACTGGCTTCCACAAATGATATTACATTTAGATTACAGAATCCAAGTACAGCATATGATTGTAAATGTTATATTGATGGTAAGGAATATACCCCAGGAACTAAATATACTACTCCTGGAACACACTGGTTCTATGCAATATACAGGGATAAACACAATTATCTCGTATCATATAGTCAACCACAGAAATTCATTATCGAAAATGAGGTATTTTATAGCCCTCCATTTATTGATTATATGCCTAAGCGGATATATAGTGAATTCTATGATGTTACAGTTGATTACTTCTTCTATGATCATCAGTTGGGTATGAATGACGAAGAAAATGATAAAGATGAATTAAATAGACCACGAGTAAAGCAAAAACTATACAAATTAGGTGAAAACGATACGTGGAAAGAATATAGCGGAAAGATTCGAATCACGAAACCTACTGTAATATATGCTCGAAAAGTTTATACTGATAATTATCATTTTGATGTATCATTAAATATTGATTTCAGTAAATTCAATTATGATAAACCTGCCATTCCAGATATCAGCGACATTGGTAGACCTAATATTAATGGAGGAAATATCTCAGTATACATTCCTACTGTCCAAAAGAAATTAGGCTATATGTATAGAGAATGGCTAAATGGTATTCCATATACCCCGGGAATACCTATTACTAATTACGAAAGAAATAGACGTAAATTCTTCTATACAGTAGAAGTCACAAACGTCATTAATATGGAAAAAACTAGATTTACTAAAGTATTCTATATTGATACACGTGCACCTGAAAGACCTAGAATTAAAGGCTTAATTCAAGGTATGATTGTAAATTGGAATCCGGATCATAAATTCGAATTAGAAAACACTGAGAAAGATGTATCATATACATTCACCATTAATGGTAAACCTTTAGATATTAATCAACCGTTAAGTCATTACTATAATGAAAAGACAAATACTGTATATAAGATCATTGCACAAGCTAGACGTAATGATAACAATATGGCTAATACAAGCATCTATTATATAGATTTGAATAATTATAGTACAACTCCTACTCTAAATCAAGTGGATAAGCCTCGCAATGTATTATTACCTTACAATCGAGATAATAATTATTTTGAATATCCAGGAGAATTAATTGTAAATAGTAGGACTGGGGATTTATCTATTGTATCTGACGTATCTAAAGGTGATGGATCATACAAAACGGTAGATGTTACTGAGAATATTAGTAGTATGTTGAGAATATCTTCTAATGCCATTGGAGCAATGTTTAAGACAATTCCTATTTTGAATGAGAAACTTCGTTGGTTAAATGAGTCTTATAAATTTATTAATGCCAACAATAACTGGTTGGACAATTTCTATAATCAATTAAATAAAGACATTAATGATCTATATAAGAGACTACAAAACCTAGACAAGTCTTCGTCTGATAATGAAAAGGACATTGTTGAAATGAAGAAAGAATTAGACCGTCAAAGAGAAATTGTTATGACAGGCGAATTCCACAATGCATATGAAACATTAAATACTACTATTAGAAAGCAATTACCTGAATTAAGAGAACGTTATATTAACTTTATGAAAGATTATTATGATATCGCAAATGTTGTTGCTATGTCATATTATAATCTAGATAACATCAACGAATTAGCTAATAAGAAAGTTACAGTAGATCAATTTAATAGATGGGCTAAGCAAATCATAGATTATGGTCATGCTAGACATAATGAATTTAATCAAGCTGTCGATAATAGAACCTGGTTAGACCCGACTGATTTTGGTTTCAATAATCCTTACTTCTAACTGTAAATCAAATATATATTTTAATTGTGTATATAGATGTGAATATCTATATACACAATTTATTTCATAGAAAGTGTGTGATGACAATTGACTCTAAAATCATTTCCAATATATTATTATCCATTCAATAAAGTTCCACAATATGCAGTAAACAAGTATAACGGGAGCATATATAGGATTGAAAAGAACCCTAGTAAAGCTACCGTGAATGCATTATTAGGCAAACCTGATTCTAGTAGATTTGAATATGTCACTCTCAATAAGGAAGATTCAAATATACCTGATGTAAAAGAATTTGTTTCCTTATTTGATCAATGGTTATTATATCCAATACTAAATAAGGGTGGAGATATCTTAAAGGAAGACGGAAATATTTATATTCTTACTATACTAGAGTCGCCTACAAAAAGTATAGAAACTGTATTCAAGAAATTTATAGATGACTATTTTATCTTATTTGAAAAAGATATTCGTAGACAAGAATTAACATATAAATGGTTTCCTATAGAGGATAATATAGTACCTGATGATTATTATCAAATGGTATTATCTGATCTTAGTGGACCCGGTGCCGGTAGTATGATAATTGATTGCCAAAAACCACTGCATAATCATCATATAGTAGATAAATTGATAGATCCAAATGTCAGTACTAATATTATCTATCAAAGAAGTCTTAATGATAGAAATATGAATGAAATAGTGAAGTATATTAAACGAATGAGTGATTTAAAATATGATACTTCTGCTATATTTGATCTGATGGAACTTAAGCTAAATAATGATATAATTGACCTATCAATTATATCAAAACTTATTGGGAGTACATGGGACTCGGATACTATAACTCCAGTAATAAGTAAAAATAAACAGCTTATTGTCTTCTTTGGTCGAGATATCAACGATAGCAAATCTAAAGATTTATTTTTGGTAAATAATTTAAACAATACTATCATTGCAGAAACTAAAAGTAATTCTAAATTTGTCGTAGGGATTGATATTACAGCAGAAAGTTTTTCAAAAATGAATATGTATTTATCTGATATATGGCTTGCTAAAAAGGATTGTACGTCAAATCAATTTAGGCTAACAGAAAAAGATGAAAATATTGATGTTAGAGAATTGTTTAACCGTGTATCCGATCTTCGAGGAATTGGTAAAATTAAATGGTTTGCTATCCCTGTAAGAAGAAAATAATATATTAAAATAAGAATCCTAGAATACAGGATTCTTATTTTTTTTTATCACACAACTTATTATATCACACATACAAGGTGGTGACAATTTTTGTCAGATAATAATAACCGATATCCTGGGGAACAATGGGATGAATATGATGAGCAATATCTTCACAAATTATTAAGATCAGAAGGAGATAATTATGAATGGCAACACCGTTTATATGTACAACCTTTAACTGAAAAGACTGAAAATAAAGGCAAGAATGGCGAATTAGCCGTTAATACTACTACTGGTCATATCTCTGTATACAATAATGAAGGAAAAGTATCTGCCACTAAAAATATTGAATCAGAATTAGA
>NFYZ01003184.1_pt1 | contig 27644 bp, 25 predicted proteins | sample 1092561 | NCBI WGS metagenome assembly NFYZ01 (sample SAMN03609887, study PRJNA323583) | gut metagenome | isolation source: feces | host: Rattus norvegicus | place: Malaysia | collected 2013 | reverse complement strand
TGAATTAACATGGGAAAATTCAACAATGTGTATAAAATGTGGAGTACCTTTATGTGAGGACTGCTCCACAAAAAATAAGTTTAAATGCGATAAATGTGCAGATAAACAAAAAATAAAAATACCAGACGTAATAAGACGTTCTTCAATAGAAGATTACAAATCATGTCCATATTATTTTAAACTACATGTTATAGATGGTAATGAACCTAGACAAAATGTATTAGCTAGACTAGGAAGTGATTTACACGATTTATATGAACATATACAACGTGGTGATGTTGAAATAGAAGATATAGATAGTCAACTTGATTGGATAATGTCTCATATAGAAGAAGATTATCCAGAAGAGGATATGAGTAGAATATGGGAAAGAGCAGCAACGTGTAATAACTCATTCTTAAAATCACTACCAACACTTACAAACAAAGCTATACAATATGAAGAACGTATAAATTTCTCAATAGGTAAAGATATACCACAAGTTACAATAGCTTATGATAGGTTAGAAGAAGATAAAAATGGAGATTTACATATAATAGATTGGAAAACAGGTAAAGTTATGAGTGGTAAAAAACTTACAACAGATTTACAACCTGCTCTATACTTGAAAGCAGTCGAATCAAAATACGGTAAAATGCCTAAAAGTTTTAGATTAATATATGTAGGTGATGTGGATAAAAACGGTAATTACAAAGAACGTACTTTCACATCAATAGATGGTAATAAATTCGTATGTAAAGTAGGTAACAAAGAGTACATACAAGATATAAGTGAACAAATAAAAGTAGTTCAAAAACTATTTGCACAAATTAAACAAGGTAAATTTTCAATACCTGCTAAACCAGATTACTTTAAGTGTAAAATGTGTCATTTCAAAAAAGAAGGTTTATGTAATGGTAATGATGTGCAAAATTGGATAAATATAAACGAAGAAAGGAGTAAATATGGATGGTAAAAGTAAATGCAATAAGAGAAGAAAATCTATATGATTTAGAAGCTAAAATAAATAACTTTACTAAAAACAATAAAATAGAAGTGATAGATATAAAGTTTGAAGTTGCGTATGTATCTACTTATAAACAACTACACTACGCATTAATAATGTACAGAGAAAGACAAATAAATGGATAAATAACTTAGGGGGAAGAAAGTATGAAGATAATAAACACAAAAGAAATAGCACAAGAAATAAAAGATGCAATAAGAGTTACAATACCAAAATATCAAACACCTAAATTAGTAATAATACAAGTTGAAGGAGATAAGGCATCTGATTCGTATGTAAGAAATAAAGTAAAATTAGGTAAAGAACTTGGTATAGAAGTAGAACACATAAGTTTAAAAAACAACACATCACAAACTAAACTAGAAACAGTTATAAAACACTATAACGCAGATCACAATACAGATGGTATAATAGTTCAATTACCACTTCCAAAACACTTAAACGAACGTCAAGCACTTGACACTATTAACGTAGAAAAAGATGTAGATGGATTAAGTACAGGGCAAATAGGTAGATTAACTACTAAAAACGGTAATGTATTACACCCTTGTACTGCATTAGGTGTAGTAAATATGTTAATTCACATCACAGAAATAGAAGGTAAAGATGTTGTTATAGTAAATAGAAGTAATTTAATAGGTAAACCACTTCAAACAATACTTACAGAAGAAAATGCAACAGTTACGTTATGTCATTCAAAAACTAAAAACCTAAAAGAAAAAATACAAAACGCAGATATAGTTATAACAGGAATAGGCAAAGCTAAATTCTTTGATAAAAGTTATTTTAAAGATGGACAAATCATAATAGATTGCTCTATGAATACATATGAAGGTAAATTATGTGGTGATGTGAAGGTAGAAGATTTAGAAGAACTTGATGTGTTAATAGCATCTGGAACAGGTCATACAGGAGTAATGACAGTTCTATCACTTATGTACAACACTTTAATGGCGATGATATGGAGGTAACAACGTGGAATTTAAACTAACAAAAAATGATGTAGAGATGATAAGAAAAGCATATATTGAAGGAGAAACACAAAAAGATATAGCAAAAAGATATGGAATAACGCAAGGACACGTATCAAGTATAATAAGTGGAAGAAAGTGGGGTGAAGTAAGGTTGAGAAAATTAGAAGGTATAACTAAAATAAACATAACTAAAGGTGATGGTTATATGAATATAGAAGTTAATGGACATAACGAAGATAGTATAACTTGTGCAGGTATAAGTGCGATAATACAAACGTGCGAGTTAGGACTTAAAGCATTGGCAGAAAGTAGAAAAAATGTTATAATAAAGGAATACGAACAAGAAAATAATGAAATGTAATTTATAATATTGGAGGAATAATATGAGGGCAGTATTTACACAAGAAGAATTAAACGTAATGGTAGATTTACAAAAGAAACTAGATGAAAGAATAATGAAAGAAAACGAAATATCTAGTGATAAAGATTTAAGTTTAGAAAAATTCCTAGCACTTAAAACAGAGTTATTTGAATTAGCAAATGAAGTAGAAGAGTTTAAGTTTTGGAAGAAAAATAAAGGCAAATCAAACCAACTAGAAGAAGCGTGTGATGTGTTACACTTTATATTAAGTATAGCGATAGATAATAATGTAGAATTAAAAGAAGTAAAACAAAACGATACATTTGATGCAAATAATTATGATATGAATACTATGTTTGGCATGATGGATTGTATGATAAGCGATATGTTTATAGAAAATAATTGGGAAGAAACAAGTGTATTAATATTATTACTTGGAGTAATAGTTAATAAATGTGGTTATGACATAGAAGATTTATATAAATGTTATAAAGATAAAAATAAAACTAATCATAAAAGACAAGATGAGAAGTATTAAAAATATAAAATAGCTCATGTACCAAGATGTACAAGGAGTTCCTGGCGTCATTAAGGTGTCGCTTGAATAATTGATCAAACAATACATTAAAAGCCCTTAGAATCGTTCCTAGAGTGTCTAAGGGTTATTATATAGGGAGAGAAGAATGGATAAGTTATGGACATTAGAAGAAGCTAAAAAAGATTATAAAAAAAGACATAAAAGTTGTAAACATTGTAAATTTGCAAATAAATGCTCATATATAAGTTGTGAGATAAGAGATGTTTTAAAAAAAATACATTTTCCAAAATTAAAAGCAAGATTTTGTAAGTATTATACAAAATAAAATGGGGGAGAAAATGAGTAAAGAAGATTTAAAAAGATTAACACCTAATTTTCCAAATCAAGAATTAAATATGGTGTTACCATTAGCAGTAAGTGTAAACCATTTATATATGTTTAAACGTGGTAAAAGATTTATGACTAAAAAAGGCTTAGATTATATGGCATCTGTAATGAAACTTGCTACACAAGCAGTAGAACTTCAAAACTATCAAATAGAAGAAGAAGGAGTATGGTTGATTTGTGAATTAAGATTTTTCTTCCCAGATAGAAGGAGGAGAGACGCACACAACATGCACAAGTTGGTTATGGATGCACTAGAACATATAGTATTTAAAGATGATAGATGGGTATTAGTACGTGATATGTATGTAGGTATGGATAAAAATTACCCTCGTATAGAGGTTAAAATATACCCACAAGAATACAAAGCTAAGTGTATAGATTAACCAAAATATGCCAAAAATATATAGATGTGAATAACCTTGTCAAGTATTTTTTTTAGTTATCCACAAGAAATTTTTGGAAACGTATAGAAGCTAGTTATATCAAGTGTTTGAGGGTGTTTTTACATTGTCAACATATGTGGATAACTAGCTTTTTTGTTGTTGAAAACCTGTGGATAATAGGTTATTTTCAAAAACATATGTTATACTATATATAAGGAGTGATGCTAAACGTGTATAAACGTGTTCTAAACGTAAAGAAAACATAAAGAATAACATCCTTCCTGTAAACGAGTTTACCGAGTTTACAACAACGAAGTTGTTAAAGAAAGGTTTTAAGTAGAAGTCTGTCTACTAACGTACAGAGCGTTGACACTGGGTCATTTTCAAATCAAAGATTTAAAAATAAAAAAGATTTAAAAGATAAGTACAAAACTCCGAGTAAAGAATAAATATTCTCTGATTTGAATAAAGACGTAAGTCTTTACATTTTTTTACGTGGAAAATGTTGACAAATATTTATTAAACATATATAATAATATATGTAATAACATTTAATTATGTGTTGTTGCACCTCCTTATCAAAATTTAAAGTAAAACTATTTTTCTGTAATGCTAAAGGTTTTTTCATTTCTTAATAGTTTTAAGTTATTTAAAACATTTTACCTCCTTTCAGTCAAGTGCGTTAGAACGTCAATAACGCACTTTTAAATTATTATATTCCACGTCAACAGAGGTTTAACAACCTCTCAATATAGGAGTGTAGTTCAACGGTAGAATAACGGTCTCCAAAACCGTAGATGTAAGTTCGATTCTTACCACTCCTGCCAATGACTTTATAAAAGTCAAAAAAAATATAACACTTTTTTACATTACTAAATTTTGTGAAATAACTTTTTATTACTTTATTAAATGTATTTTAAAAATTCTACAAACGTTGGTATGAACTCTAATAGCGTAAATCGTGAACGAGTAGATAAACACCTCGGCACGTGTAAAAACTGCCAAGATACCAACATATATTAATTTTTAATATCAACAAATAAAAATTAAATAACACTACATATAAGTTTAAAGACGAGTCCCAACTACTCGTCTTTTTTTATGTTTATTATTCTTGATAATACACTAATGAAGTTTCTATACCTTTTGATTTGAGTTCTTCTTGTTTTCTAAGTGCGTTATTCTTGTCCCTATAACTACCTACTAAAACACGATAGAAGCCGTTCTTAGGCGTTTCAACAACGTCAGTTATAGTTTTATCCAATATACCTTCTACAATCGCTTTAGCGACCTTTCTAGGACTTTCTAGATACACATTCATATCATCTCTATCATCTATAAAACAAGTTTCTATAAGTAGTGCAGGTGCTTTAGTATGTTTAAGTACATATGCTCCATGTGTCTTTACACCTCTATTTTTAAGACCTACGTTACCTATATTTTTTACTATTCTTTCTGCATAAGGTTTCGCTTTACTTGTCATACTATATAATAGTACTTCTGTACCTGTTGTATAACCATTACCTTTCTCATCATTAACACAAGCATTAAAGTGTATTGATACGAATAAATCTAACGGTTGTTTATTAGCTTTATTAACTCTATCTATAAGTTGTTGAGAGTTATTACTTGATTTGTCTACTGTACAATCGTAAATAGTATGACCTTCTTTTTTAAGCATTTCGATTACTATTTTACCAAGTTCTCTAGTTAGATTTTGTTCTTTATAACCACAACCTTCTGAACCTGTTCCTTCACCACTTAATGTATGACCCATATCTATACCTATTTTCATTACTCATCACCCTTTTCTAATAATTTATTTACTATTTCTTCTAATTGTTTAACTCTTTCTTCAAGAGCTTCTCTTTTCTTTATCTCTTCTTGAAGAGCTTTTGCTACAACAGTTGTGTAACCAGTTGGAGAGAACATATATCCATCTTCTTCACCATAATCATAAATAAAAGTTCTACCTACTTTTGTATCGGCTATATCATTTGCTATAAAACCTATTTGATCATTAGCAAGAGGATTATATCCATCTTTATCCCTAGTTGAATAAGTATATGTAGCAACTTTTAAATCATCTTTTATAAAGTCTAAATAAGGTGTCTCATCATTAAAACTTCTATAACAAGTTTTTGAATCATCAACATATTTTATGTTTTCTTTAAACTTTTTATCTGATGTGTTTAATGAGTTTGTTGCATAAACAGTTCTCCATCTATTTGAAGAAGTACCTAAATCTGTACCACTATTGGAAGGATATAAAACATATGCAGAATAATTTGTTATATATAATCTTGCAGAACCTGCTCTAAGTTCTACTTCACTACCACCATATAATTGAATATAATTTGAAGAATTTCCATTCATTACTTTTGTAGTCGAACTTCCACCTGTAAAATATGAAGAACTTGCATAATTACTATGTGAATGTGATGAACTAGCATAAGGATGTGAATGATTACCTACATTGTAAGCACTAACTGCCTTATCATAAGCTAGTTTAACTGCATTAGAAGTCGCAACATTAGTTGTAGATGTAGAAGATACACTACTACTCAAATCAAAGCTTGTTAATAACTTTCTATTATAGTTATTACTACCTGTATAGAAGAATAAACTTGATGTGCTTTCATCGTTATTGTTACTTCTTCTGAAACATAATGTACCATCTTTTGTAATTATTCTACTTTCATAATTACTTGTATAATCACCATAATCTGATTGGAAACCAAACGCATTACCCACTTCTCGTGGCTCCATATAAAAGTCTACGCCACTACGTTTTTGTAGTATATAATTCATACTATCCCATTTTAAACGTATAGCACTACCTACACCTTGTTCGTTCTTTTGCGTTGCGTCTATTGAACAATAAGTTTTAGTTCCATCAGATGAAGTAGTTGGGAATAATTTTAATATTGGATTAGCATTGTTAGATTTTATTGAATTAATAGATAATGTATCTGCCTTGATATTAGCACCATGTATTTCTGTTCTACCACTCGTTGCTAAATCGTAAAAACTAACCTTACCTGTTATATCTATACCATCAAGTGTTTGTTTTATTTCAGTATATTTAGTGTAAACATCATCAACAGTACTTTCTGTATACTCAACCCTACTTGTTATACTATCAAATTTAACGTCAACACTAGAGTTATAATTCTTTATAGATTCGTTTGTATAATCCTTCATATTGTTTACAATATCATCCAAACTATCATCAACATCAAATTGAGAAGGAGTCCATTGTGAAGGAATATTACTTTTTTCTAACTTTATATTCTTGATATAAGAACTACCTTCTGGATTGTTATGAGCATAAATGTTTAAGTATACAGGATTAGAAGTATCAACACCTACACGCACATCAAAGATATAACTAACTCTTTTCCAAGTGTTTATATCGTCTTTACCAAATACAATATCCATATGACCGCTATAATAATCATATAAAGTAGATTCGACAACTCTATGATAAAGTCCTCCATTAAAACTAAAATTAGCAGTATCAACATAAGCATCAAATGATAATATGTATGTTTCTTTAGGTATTATAACCTCTTTTGCCTTGTTTATTTCGTGTTTAAGGCATAACTCTCTATTAGCCATACCAAACGCACCATTACGGTTTATAAGAGCTATACAAGGGAAGTGGAAAGTTTCTAGGTCTATATGTGGATGATAACCTGCTTGTGGAAGCTCTACGTTCTCATTGTAATCTTGCCAATAAGTTAATCTACGAGTACCGTTTAACGTTCTATCCCAAGTTATAAGTTCATCAACAGTAGCTTTTCTAGGTGCAGAGTTGTTTAAGTAGTTAGCACCACCTACACTTATATCACCTATTTCACTAGATACAAAATCCTTAACACTATTGATTTGATTCTCTACTTCTGTTTTACTTACTGTAAGTTTTATACTTTCATTCAATAACTCTATATCTGATTCGGCTTTTTCTAACTTACTTGTCATAGAAGTCATGTCTTCTGTATATTTTTGATTACTAACTTTTAACTCTATTTGTTCTCTGTTTTGGTTAATTTCTGATTGTTGTCTTTCCATTGTTTCAGAATGTTCATTTTGATTAAGTATAATATTATATACTTTAGAAGTAACACTCTCTCCATCTATATCAACTTTAGTACCATGTATAGTACCTGTATTATTTTCGTTTATATTAGTTATTACAGAATGGATATTAAGTTTACCACCGTCTATATTGGCGTCTCCTGCTATTTTATCATCATTTATAGAACCATCTGTTATACCTTCACGATATACACCATTCTCATCGTATAAGATAGTGTTACCGTCTGCTCCACGTACTCTAAGACCATATATAGTACCGTCATTATTCACATCACCAAGAGATACTCTTTCAAACTGCGAATCACCAATACCTTCAAATACTTGAAGTCTGTTACCTCTAAGTTTTAAATTACCATTCGCTCCTGCTATTGTTATCTTTGATGTGTCAATAACACCTGCATCAAGTTTATCTGCACTTACTTTACTGATTTGAGCACTACCTATTGCACCATTTGCTATTATTGTACTACCTGCAACAATCGCACCTGCTTGTATATGATTTGCAGTTATTTTATTAAATAACAAATCACCATTTATAAGTCTATCTCTCCACTCATCTTCTTGAATCTTTGTATAATATCTATCATCATGATTGTGAACTATACTAGCATATATATTATCGTGATTGTGATCTTTAAACGCATATCTATTGTCATAATCTCCAACACTACCATTGTTACTACCATCACCATTACTTGTATTTGTGTTTACATTATCTCTTACTGTCTTACCAACTTCATATGCAAACTTAGAAATTTCATTCTCTTCATTAAGTTCAACATAATACGGCGAAGAAGATTCTACGTTGGTAGAAGAACTTTTATATTCTTCACCAACAATAGCATTTTTAAAAGATTTCAAATACGCATCTTTGTGTTTTATAATTTTATCCATACACATCTTTACCTTTCTAATTTATCTTCAATTACATCTAAACGTATCAATATCTTTTCAAGAACAGGAACAGTTTTATCTAACTGCTCCCTCATTTCTTTTTCCCTCATTTGAGAGGAATACAATACATACCCTAATAACAATATAAACATTGATAAATAAGCACTAGGGCTATTAACTATTTCATTTATAATATCCATATTAAACTCCATCTAAATTTTCTCCCTTGATTAAAAATCTATATTTCGATACCAATTCCCCTTATTACCTGTTATATAGTTTATAAAGTCCATCAATATTTGTTTATCTGATGTTTCTTGACTTTGTTTTCCGTCATCTGCTTTTTGTTGTCTTTCTAATATACTATCCATTGTTTTTACTGCATTAGGCATGAATGGATTTAAGTCCATAAGAACTTCTTTTGCTCTTTGTTTTTTAGTTATTTCATTCCACCCTACTTCATCACCTTCAACTATTTCATTACCAAAATTACCTTCTCCACGTGATTGTTGGAACAACATACGAACTATTGGATTCATTTTATTTTCTAACGCATCACCTTCAAAAGGTATAGCATCTTCTACATCTGGGAACATATTTTGTTTGTATAAATAATTGTATTGGTCATTATTCACATCATCAGTAAAGTTTGCATAAGGTTTTTGTATCTTCCCATACTTAGAATTTTCATTTTGACGTTGTTCTTCTGGTACACCATTTTCTAAACCATTAGTACCTCTTATTATTGAATTTATTTTACCTGGGTGTTCAAACATTGAACCATACATAAGTTTTGCATTGTTTTTATGGAATGTCCAGAATGGGTCTACAAAATCTCCCATAAAATCATCAAATCCATTCTTTTTGCTATAATCAAATAAGTATTTGTTTACAGATTTAGAAGCATCCTCTGGAGACATACCTCTTTCGATTTGTTTTATAAAGTGATTTAGACGTGCAGTTTGTTCGTTTTTCTCTAATGCTTTCATTAAAGATGAATTATCTATTTGTTTTTCAAGTTTAGGGAATATACCTCTAGCATTTATTACATCTTCCCCAAGACCATCAATTACACCTAATTCTTGTGCAAGTTTTCCTATCTCATCATAACTATATGTTTGATTAGTTTTTACATTCTTTATAACACCATTTTTACCACCTTTACCATTGATTTGTTTAAGTATGTTTTTAGCTTCCGTTTGAGGTAGTAAAGCGTCTGCTCCAAGTGCAAGATAGTTTTGTCCTTTGTTTTGGAAAAAGTTTTGTATGTGCCACCCTGGATTATATACTGTAAGTCCTTTTTTCCAAGAGTTCAACCAACTCTTATACATATCATAAATCTCGTTATCTTTGTAATTAGGCATTTTATTAGATAGTGTTTCTTTGAATTGTTCAAATGAAGGTATTTTATTTGATGATTCGTTATCAAGTGTTTTTGTAAGGTCTTGAATAACTCCATCCTCATCAACACCAGGAATGTTAAAATCTAATTCATCAAGTGTTTTAGGTTCTGGTAAATTAAGTTTACTTTCATAATACTTTAATCTCTCCTCTGTTCTAGGGTCTATCTCTGCTCTTTTCTTAGGTGTGTTTGAATTTTGACCTAGTTTCTCTCTAAGTTCTTCGGAATGTTTTATGTTTTCTTGTTCTATAACTCTTTCAAAATCATCAACGTAATCATCAGTTTTGTTTACTATATTATCAAGAGGTGTGTTTGTTTTGTTAGGTCTTAATGAACTTGCTATTTCATTACCTAAGTTATCTCCACGTTGAGGTATGCTTCCTGGCATAGCATCAAATAACTCATCAATAGTTTTAGCACCTTCTGTCATTAGGTACTTCCATTGTAATTGGTCTGGTGTAAGTTCATCTATATTATCAATTACGTTACCATTTATTTTGATATGAGCCATTTCAAGTGGGTTTTTATTTTTAGTAGTGTTCTTAATAACACCATTTAAAGGTTTTGTTCCGTTTAAATTTTTACCTACTTGCATATCTTGTTGTATAGATTGGATTAATTTAAGTTTTTGATTTTTAAGTTCGTTAAAATATACTTTTCTATCAACACCAAGATTATCAAGATATTTAACATTATCTTCTACAAGTAGCCTTATCTTTGCATACTCATCGCCATACTTACCACCTTGAGTAAGTTTAACTTCTTTATTCATAAGTTTTGTTAAGTTATCTATTGCATTACTTACGTTTTTATTAGCATATACATTTTTAAATGTTTGTTTGTCTTTTGGTATTTGTATTCCATATTTAGAATTTACATATTTAAGACCTATGCTCTTACTGTATTCTATTTTATCTTTAGGTTTGATTTGATTTTTAATGTTACCACCGACATTACTTTGCCTTACGTGATTGTATTCATCAACATTTTTATGGAATAAACCTTGTGCTCTAGGTGATGCAGTTACATCTGGGTCAGAACCAAGCTCAGACTTATGTTTAGCTTCTCTGATTTGATTTTCTCTACCTTTTGAACTATCTATTCTAGCTTGTTTTTCTGCTAATTCATCAAGTGATTCTTTATAACCTTCTGTACCGTCTTTTTTACCATATGCCTTTTTAGCGTAATCATCATATTCATCAGACATATATTTTACATTTTTATACTCATCATCCCACTTCGCAATTTTATCACCAAGTTCTTTATACTCATAAAATTCATCTGTATTAAGTGGTTGTACTCTTTTTTTAGTTTGCAATTCTTTGTATCTATTAGTAAGTTCTGCTTTATTTTTAACACCAAAGTGTGAAGCTAAATTAGACATCTTTTCATCATACCTATAATCAGTAAGTGAAGCAGATATTTTTCTAGCACCTTCTCCTAAAGGTATTTTATTACCTAAAGAGTCAAGCTCTTCTAAAACACCGTTAGCTTGTTTAACTATCATATCATCTACATAATCTAGTAATTGATTTGCATGTCTAGGTGTAACATTTCTTCTAATAACATCTTTACCGTCAAAGAATAATTCATTTAACATTTTAGATACTTCATAAGCACCTATCTCGCCTTTATCAACTAGATATTTTGCATTTTTGATTTGAACACTAGCTTCTTCAAGAGCACCTTCTGAAAGTGTACTAACATTTTGTGCAAAGTTTTTAACACCTGTTCTAAACAACCCTTCTCTTTCTTTTATGTTACCTACGTTATCTACAAATTTAGGATTGAAAACATCTTTAAGAAGTTTATAGTTATTTTCTTTTATATACTTTTGTTTAGTAAGTTCTTCTGTACTAAATTTAGGTGTGTTTACATCTTGTGTTTTAAAATACTTATTATCGTCTTTTATCTTTTGTTGTGTTTCATAACCTCTACGTCTAGTAGTGCTTTCTATCATATCAGTTATCTCATCACTACCTTTTACTACTTGTTCATACACTTCTGGTCTAGTTTTTCTAAGGTAGTCAAGTGTTGCATCTGCGTTATGAGAACTCATAGAGTCTATCTTTTCTATAAGACCGTCTATATTGTCTCCATATTTGTTTATAACTTTTTCATATCTTGCATAAGGGTTTTGTATGTTATCTATATATGCGTTCATACTTCCGTCTTTACCAAACATAGAGTATTGTCCTTTTACATTACCACTTACTACATCATCTACCTCATCAACACTACGCATTAATTGAGGTTTGTATCCGTCTTTAGTTTGTGTGTACTTCTTATTAAGTGTTCTACCATCTATGTTACGTTGAGTTCCTTTAAGTGGTTTCTCATCAAGAGTATCAAGGAATTTACCGATATTCTTTGTATTAGGGTTTTGTTTTACAGTATCTTTAATTCTATCAACAGTTTTATTAAACTCATTATCAAGTTTCTTATCTATTGATGTGTTACCTTTTGTACCAGAGTAAAATACATCATCAGAAGCATTTGTTACTTTATTACCTTTACCTGCATACTTCTTAGAATTAGCCATAAGTTTAGCAGTTTCTTCTGGTACGATACCTGTTGCTAAACTCGCAGTACCATTTTTAAGTTCTTTAAATGATTTAGCAGTATTCTTACCAAGAAACTTCATTCCATCAACAATCTTATCTTCAATAGCAGAAGGTGCTAATAACTCCATTGCAAAACCTGTTGCATTAAGTAAGTTAGTATCTCTCTTCTTGTTCTTTTCGATTTGTTTTTTATACTCTTCTGCATCTTTAGAACGACCTGTTTCATTTAAGAATCTTATCTCTGCATCATCTGCACGAACCTTAGCTTCGTTAAGGAATGACCCCATACTTTTACCAAAGCCTGTTTTATCAAGTTCTTCTTTATTTGCCTTTAAGTTTTCTAAAGTATTACTTCTTCCTTGAGTATAGTATTTCAGATCACGATTAGGGTCTGCTATTGCTTTGAATACATTACCGCTATCTTCTGCTATACCTGCAACACCTGCTAAACCATAACTTCCAATAGCACCTACGCCTTTCATAAAGTCTACGGCAGGGTCAACTAAAATATCCTTAACTCCACCTTTTAAGTACTCTATTGCATTACTTACGTGTTTTCCTTTACGTTGATTTGCTTTAGCAGTTTCATAACCATCCGCTACACCTGTGTTAAAGTGATCATTAAACTTCTCTGCATTATCCCATTTATGAGAACTAAGTATAGCATACTTTTGTTTAGGCATATACTCCTTATCATTTAATGTTCCTGTGTTTTTAAAACTTTCTTTTTCGTACTTAGTAAGTTTTTCTCTTCTAGTTGTGTAACTATCGTATTTTTCACCTTTACTATTTACACCACCATTAACAGTTTTCTTCCTACCTGTATATTTATATTGCACATCATATGGATTTTCACCTTGTTGTTTTTTAAGATATCTACTTCTTTTCATACCTTTGGTATCTACATAATCGTCACCATAACCATTTACCTTTTCACCTTCTGCAAGACTATTCTTTATTCCAAATATTTTCTTATCAATAGAAGATACATACTTACCAGATATATATTCTTTATCTGATTTGCTAGTTTGTTTATTATACTTTTTATCGCTTCTTTTTACGGTGTTTATTTTATTAGTTTGAAACTGTTTCTTAAACGTATCTTTTTTAGAACCCATAATAACCTCCTTTTTAATTATTTTTTCTTAAATATTTTCTTTACTGTACTTTTAATTTTCTTTTTAAATTTATTAACTTTTTCTTTTTGTTTCTTCTTTTCTTGTTGTTGTTTTTTAATGTATGCTTGATTTTTAGCACCAAGTTTTTTATTAACATCATTACGTTTTTGTTGTTGTTTTTTAGCTTTTTGTTGTTTAGCAGATTTTTGTTGCTTTTTCTTTTCTTGTTGTTTCTTTATACTTGCAACATTTTTAGCACCAAGTTTTTTATTTATCTCATTATATTTAGATGAATTAGTATTTTTAGTTGATTTGTTATTTTTTGATTTGGTATTTGACGTGCTTTTGCTCATCACCTTTTCGTGAATAGATTCAGTTTTAGCTTTAAACTTAGATTCTTGTTTAGCTTTTTCATTTTTAGAATACTTGTCTAAAAACTTTGATTTAGTTCTCTCCTTGTTTGATTTGACTTTATCAATATAATCTTGTCTTAAAGGTGCTTTAGATTGATATACAGTATCACCTATGTTATATGCACCATTTGTACTTCTAGCATATGATTTGTTAAACATGTGTTTTAATGCAGTTTCTCTAGTGTTATCTAATCTCTCATCAACAGTTTTGTTAAGTCCGTAATAAGCATCATACATTGGAGATGTAAACTCATCATAATAACTTGCTCTTTCCATTAAATCATCTACACCGCCACTATCTACTGCGTTATAAGCATCAGTAGAAAGACGTTTAAAGTTATTATCTACTGCTTGTTGTGCTATCTCATCATCTAAATACGCACTTGAAAATTCTGGCATACCACCATCATAACTTTGATAACCATTATAATAACCTCTTGAATAAGGATTATAGCTTCTTGAATAACCACCATAACTTCTTGAATATCCACCACCACTTCTTCCTTTTTTAGCCATCTCTTTATCATGGTCTCTATCTAATTTGTTTTCACCAGACTGCCAATTATTTTGATTTGCTTGTTGGTCTTTATCAAATTTGTTTTGCATTTCTTGCATCATTTGTTGGAAGTCTTTATCTTTTTGTGCTTGTGCTTCTTCCCACTTACGTTTTTCTTCAAGTAATTTTTGTTCCCAATCACGATTACCTTGAGTTACTTCATCTTCTCTACCCCAACCAACTAATGTATTAGCATAATTAGAATTTATATCAAGTATATTCTTGTTATATTCATTTCTAGCATTAACCATTGACATATTTAATTGTGCAAGAGAGTTATTCATTTCGATTTGTAATTTATTAAGAAGTTCATTACGTTGTTTAGAAGTTTCTGCTAGGTTTTTATTATGATTTATATTTGCTACGTTTTCTAAACCTAGTTGTTGAGGTGAATATTGAATACCACGATTTGTACCAGACACGTTTAAATCTTCCATTTGGTTATATCTATTTTCATTAAGTTTATCAACAGATTCTTTATAAGCATTTTCTGCATCTACTTTAGATTGATTATATTGACCATTTAATACTTCCATTTGTTGTTTAAAAGCATCTTCTTGTATTTGCCAATTCTTATCTGCTTGTGCTATTTGGTCGTTTCTATTTTGTTCTAATAAATCTTTGTAATTAGTAGTAGCACGTGCATTAGGATTTTGAACAGTTCTCGCTTTAGGTGATTCTATTGCATTATTCACATCAGATAAACTCATTAATCCTGCACCACCAACGCCATCTATATTAGTATTTATTGGTTGATTTGATTCAACAGGTGTGTTCACCACAGAAGGTGTCTCTGACGCATTTAAAGGCACTTGTGAGACGTTTGGAGTATTTACGTTAGTATTTATATTATTAGGTGTTTGTACAGGCGTAGAAATGCCACTAACGCTTCCTGTGCCTACTTTGTTTGTACTACCAACAACTTTAGGTGTATTAGCAGTATTAGGCATTGTTGTGTTATTTACTGTTTTACCACTTAACGAATTTCTAACTTTTTCTTTAAAGTTATTTATAGGTTGTTGTTTTTGTCTTTTTAAATAATTGTTATATTGATTTTGCATAACTTTTCCTTTCTTTGGTAATTATATTTTTTATTGTAACACGAGTGGTAATTTAATACCACTCTTAGTGTTTTAAATTATAAAATATCTAAATACTTCCATTAAATCTTATATTTTCTATCCCACCTTGACCTTTTAATTTTATATATTTTGCACCTTCGACATTTTCTAAATTACGAATCTCATCAGTTTTAGATGAAACTTCATTATTATCATTTTCTTCATTTAACTTTAAGAAAACTTTATTTTCATCATAGATACAAATTCTAAGATAAGTTAATCCTCTAGGTAATATAAATGTTTTACTATCACGTTCATTTAATTCAATAAAATCAGTTCTGTATGATGAGGAACTATCTTTATCTTCACCATTTGAACTTAAACTTCCTAATGAAAAACTTGTGATTTCAGATAACAATTTATGCTCAGAACTTGTGTTATTATCATCTTCAATTAAAATAGGTGTAGTATCTAAAATATATTGTGCATAAGGTAGAAGTAACCCTTTTTCAAAATCTATACCATGTAAAACAATATAAGTATTATACACATCAACTAAATATCCTTGACTACCTTCTCTATATGTATAAGTGTTATCAGGAATATCTTCTGTATTAATGTCATTTTTTCTAGGTTTTGAAGTAGAAGGAGTATGAACTCTATGACATAAAGTTTTTGTTCGTAAAGCAACATTTGCATTTTCTCCAAGTCTTTGAAGGTTAAAATCAAGATGAGAATGACCTGTAAACATTATAACGTTTCTATATTTAGATAGTAAATCAACAAACTCTCTTGAACGAGTACCTTCGGTCATATCAAAACCATCAGAATGCGGATATAAACCTGCTATGTTACCAGTTTCACCAACAAAAACATGTTGCATTAAAAATACTCTTTGATTTTTATATTCTTCTAATTTAGATTTTAACCATTCCATACTCTCACTTTTAAATGGAGTAGTAAAATTTTCGGCATTTAAACCTATAAACAAATACTTATCTCCCTTTATCTCTTTTTCAAAATGTAATCCATTTTCCTCAATATATTTAGTAAAGTTATCTGCATTACAATCATTATATGTATCATGATTCCCTCTACACACATATAAAGGAACATTAGTAGAACTTTCTTTTAAGTTTTTAAACGCTTCAAGGTCAACTAATAACCCATTATTAACTGCATCGCCTGTTAATATATTCATATCAACATGTTTACTATCAAAATACTTTAAAGCTCTTACAAAATCATCATTAGCTTCTGATGAGCTTCCACCACTTCCATCAACGTGCATATCAGATATTAAACCAAAAGATAATTTCTTACTATCTGTAATACGTTTGTTAGAAGGAATGTCAAAACTTGCTTTAATAACATTATCTTTTATTGCAACAATTCTACTTGCTTCAATAGGTATAAGATTTAATTTGATAAAATTATATGTTTGAATTGCATTAACTCCAAGCATTTCAAATACAGTAATCTCTTCATATTCAGATAATTCGCCATTTTCATCAGCCCATTTTATATAATATTTACCAGTATTAGCTTCACCACTTGTTTGTAATGAAATAGTTCCATCTGCATAACCTCTTTTTAAGTTATTAAAATTATATAAAAGTTTAATATCAGTAACTTCAGTAGACGGAGACTGATTTTCTAATAGCTCAACTCTCTTGCTTAACGAAGAAATCAATTCTCTTATTTCTGTATCATCATATTCTTCACCCTTATCACCTTTATCTCCCTTATCTCCTTTATCACCTTTTTCTCCTTTTAATAAAGCAAGTTGTTCTGGAGTAAAGTCTTCAAAAACAAAAGGTTCACCTTTGTCTCCTTTATCTCCTTTTTCACCGATAAGTTCTTCTTTAGGTGGTATATTCGATATAGCAACATTGACATCATTAATCTTATTGTTAAATTCATTAACCATATCATGATTATCAGAAATAAAACTATTAAGTGCTTCTTGCATTTTTGATAACGCACCATTGTGATTATCTATAAGGTTGTTATAAGCATATTCTATCTCCTCAAAGTTGTCATTCATTTGTGTAGGAGATATTATAGTGTTTTGTTGGAAGTTAGGAAAAGGTATGATGATGTTTTTAGTAAGTTTTAACTCTTTTAGTTCTCTTTTTTTCATAATTATCCTTTCCGTTATCTGTATCCTTTAAATTCGTACAGACCACTTATTTCGTATATTTTCATAGGTTGGTATAATTCATCTTCATCAAGTTCTCTGTAGTATTCTCTTGTTTCATAGTTTCTAGGTGTTCTTACGTAAAATTTACCATCACAATAATACAAATCACCAGGATTACTTTCTGATTGATGTGGTAATTCAGTTACATAATCTTTAAACACATAACCGTTACCTATCCACGCTCTAAATGTTCTACCTCTTCTACCAACCATTATAGGTAAAGAACGTGCTATATTAGTTGAGATAAATCTATTCTTATCCCAAAGTGCCTTATTCCATAAAGATATTTCACTTTCAATTCTACTTTCATTTTCAATAGGTACATAATCTACATCGTATTTAACACGAATATCACACTTATTCTCATCAAATACTTCCGATACAACATATGTATCTCTGATTTGTTTTATACGAGTTGCTTCACCAAAATCTATATCTTTAGATGTCCAATAACAAGGTATAGGAAGTCTAAGTGTAGGGTATTCAAAGTCCATATCATAATAAACAGTATCATCAAAATATGTAAAGGTACAATTCTCTCTACATAATGTAAACTTATCTTGATAATGTAACATCATCCTATTATCACAACCTGTATGTCTTGTCCAAGCCATATAATCGTAGTTATATACTAAACTATCTTTACCTAATTGCACCCACCACTCTCCGTTATACTTATCATAAAATGTATGTGCGTCATTTATGTCATATATACTTTTGTTAAGAGGTGGTTTCTTCAAATCAACTGTAGTATTTAATCTCTTAGTTAATAAAGTAGGTGTATCAGTAATAGCATAAGACATCTTGTATAAGTTAGAATCATTACCAACGTAAAATAAAAATCCTTGTGCAACATCTAAACATCTGTGATTTGCAACACCTGTATGTGTACTTATTTTAGTTAATTTATATTCCTCATCACCAGGTCTATTTGTGTTACCTGTTAAAGCATATATACTATCTTTTCTACCTATTATTAAACTTTGACCAAACTCTTTAAGGGCAACTATTCTATCACCGTCTGGAGGTGTTTGTATAGGAAGTGATGCAGGAAAATAACAAGGGTTAAGTATATCACTTATATATAACATATTAGAATCTTTATCATTACCAGATACATATAATCTATCTTTGTGAACACATATATATCTCTTTCTAAAACTTTCAGTAACATTAACACCTTTATAACCATCTTCAAGTTCGTATTCACAAGGCTCATACCAAGTATCTATCATATTAGGTTTGTTATAAACACTAGGAGCTTCTTTATATACACCTTTTGTAGCAGGTTTAGGTTTAGGAGTAAAACCTTTTGGTGGATCACATATATAATATATATTAGGAGAAGCATTATCACTTTCTAATTCTTCAATCTTTAAAAAGTGTATTCTAAGACCATTATCAACAAAATAAATCTTATCTTGAAATTGTGCAACAGATAATTCTACCGAACGTAATTGAGATGCCTGACCCCAAGGTATATAAACAGGAATACCTAAAGTTGTAACATATATTAAATCCCTATTTACGTGTAATAATAAACCTTCCCCATCATCACCAACTTTTATAACCCACGCACCATTCAAATCGCCGTTAATACTATAACCAGGTGCTAAAAAGTTATATTTAGAAAGACCACTTCTTTTCTCAAGTACACCGTCTTTTCTAAACCTTACATTAAGTAAGTCTGGTGATTGGCTATCACTTATTCTATTTGGAGACATAACATTATTTAAACCACCTGTAAAATTCTTTATAGCAAATGTTATACGTTGTGGTGTTGAATATTTTGTATTTGTTAGCATACTTTTTGTATTAAACATTAATAAGTCCCCTCCGTAAAGTAAACATTTTTAACACTATCCATATCCAAATCACTTAAATCAGTATCTGGTGGTACTATCTCTAACTCACCATTTTCTATAAGTTGTTGCATTTCAGAAGTCTTGTACTCATACTCATTCATAAATTGTTGAGCTTGAGTTAATTGTTCGTCTTGCGTAAAACAACGTGAAGTAGCATACAAAGCCAATAAGTGATGATATTGTTGTGGTAAGTAAGTAGGCTCATCAGATAGATTAACTAAATAACTCATTTTTGAAAGTTTCTTATAACGTCTAGTTCTATCTATACCTTCATTAACGAAACCAACTATATCTTCTTGAGTGAATAACGAACCTGTCGTATCTCTTGTATAGGCTCTAACTCTATCTATCATTTCCTTCAATGTCATTTATATATTCACACTCCTCTCGTACATTCTCAATAGCGTGATTATTATCTTTTGCATATACAGTCATGAAAGAACTTAACATATCAATTATAGCATTTTGCCTTTGTATGATTTGCTCAAACATACGCATATATTTATCTTCTATCATATAATCAACTCCTTTAAAAAAGAGTAGGGATTAAACTCCCTACCCCTAAATATTTTTATTATTTCTTATTTCTTGCAGGAAGTGAAGCAGTACCTTTGCTTCCTACCATACCTCTCCAATCAGAGAATCCATAAGAATATCTCATATACCCTCTGTACTTAGCAACGAAAGTATCGAAATCTTCTTCATTTTTGAACTCTGGTTTTATTCTCCAGAAGAAGTTTAATTCGTGTCTTGAACCATCTTGTAAGAACCACATAGTATCAGAACCACCTGCTTCTTCTCCTAAGTAGTCAAGAACAACTATTTCAAGACCTGCACTCTTTAAGTATTCGTTAGTATCGTTTAATTCTGTACCAGATACTTGAGTAGAGTGTAATAATCTTCTAGCTTCATCTTCTAAAGCAGGAGGTATTATTAACTTAGTAGCTTTCATTTGTATTAAGTTACCTGCTTCGTCTAATTGAGTTCTCATCATTTTTAAAGCGGCTTTTAAGTTTTCTCTGTTTAACTCACCAACTATTAAGTTTGAACAAGTTTTTTCAGAATCAACTAAATCATGTGCATCGTGGAATAATTCTTTTCCATCTCTACCTTTGAATGAACCTGCATCACCTTTGAAACCTTTAGTTAAAACAGTTATAGCATCTCTTTCAACTTTAGCTCTACCTGCTCTAGCAAGTGCCTTAGCCATTTTCTTCATTTGTCCATACTTTTCATCATCGTATAACTCTCTACCTATCATGAAACCTTTAGTGAACGCTTTGTGTCTGTAAGTAACATCTCCACCATCACTTATCTTAGCGTAAGCAACAGTATCTATTTCAGATGTTCTTTCTTCCCAATCACCAAATGCACCCATTCCATGATCTGTTTCAGTAGCAGAACTAGAAGTTTGTACATTGAATATCTTTGGGAATTGTTCTGGTATCTCATCATAAGTTTCAAAGAATACCTTTCTTAAACCTGGGTATAATAATTTACCGAAGTTTTCAGAAGTATGTGTGTTAGACTCTGTTGGGTCTACTGGTGTATTAGCACCAAACATTTGTAAATTCATTTTTAATTTTAGCATATTGTTTGCTCCTTTGTTATGTTATGTTTATTTATATTTATCTCCACTTGGCATATTCAGATGGTGATATTCCCATTGCTCTCGCTATCCTTTGTTCTCTACTTGACAGATTAACAGTATCATCCTGTTTGATAGGCTTTTGAGATATACCACCAACTATTGATTGTGTCTCAAGGGAGTTTTGTTTAAGTTCATTAAGTAATTCTTCTTTGATTTGTTTTCTTAACTCTTCCATATTTGGCTCTTTAACATTTTCTGCTTTCATAGCTTTGTAAGCCACTTCTAAGTTTAGAACATCATGTTTTTCTGCATATTCTAAAACTTTGTCTTCATCAAAATCGGAATACTTATTTTTAAGTCCACTTATATATTGATTGTATCTTTGTTCTTCTATGAATTCTTCCATCTCTTTAACTTTCTTAGTTAATTCATCTGGAACAAAGTTGTTTAAGTTTTTATAACCTTCAACATCAACATTTCTCATAGCTTGAACTAGATGTGGATTTTGTTCTAAATATTTATATAATTCAAGTGCAGATTGAGTTTCCTCATCATACACAGGAGTATTATCTTCTTCTTCAATCTCTTCTTCTTTACCGAAACGCTCTTCATATAATCTTCTTAATTCTTCATCATTTGGATTATAAGGCTCTTTAACATCTTCAACAGGTGTTTCTTCAACTTCTTCGTTAGAATCGCTTACAGGCTCTTCTACGGCGTCAGAAGGTGTCTCTGTATTATCAGTTATATTGTATGCTTCATTAAATGCAGAAGTAAAAAAATCTCTATCTTCATTCATACCAAACATACATAAGTTCATTTTACATATTTTCATTAACAATTCCTCCATTCATATTTTGTATATCTTCTTGCAGCATTTGTGCTAACTCTGGATAAGTTTGTAATATTTGCATAAATGTCTCTGGGTCTTGTTGAGACAACATTAATAATTCTTCTAACACTTCATTAGGTATTTGTTGAGAATTAAGTGTTTCTTCCATTTGTGCGTTTTCAGAAAGTAATTGTTCTTCTAACATTTTCTTTTCATCTTCACGCACATCATCAGATGATTCTTCACTAGGTATTACTTCTTCTTCTTTTTCTTCTTTTTGCAACCTGCCATCTTTAACACCCCTTTTATAACCTTTTTCTTCTATCTTTGATTCGTATTCTTTTTGCTCTCTTTGCTCTTTGTCCATTATAAGTTCATCTACTTGTTTAGAAGTCATATCAGATGCTTGAATAACTTGTTGTAACATACCCATAACTTGTTCTGCTACACCTTGGTCTAACTCACCTTTTTGTTGTTGAGCCATTTGTTGTTCTTGTTGCATTTGTTCTTGTTGAGCTTGTTGTTGTTTTGCTTGAAGCTCTTCAAATCTATCAGTAATAGCTTTTTTATCACCTGTTGGTAAGAACTCTAATACGGCTTTTCTATCTACAAGTGGTAAACCATCTTCACCATTTGTTTGTGCCAATCTAATCATAAGGTCAAGCATAGCATTTCTGTTTACAGGCATTGTAGAACCTGCCATAACTTTTAAATCGAAATCATTTGAAAGAACTTGAGTACCGATTTGTTTAAATAATGGATTACCTTCTACATCTGTAACTCTAACCCATCTATCTAACTTCCAGAATTGTTGCATACGTGAATAAACTATTTGAGCAAGTTCAGAAAGTGATGCTTCCATTAACTTTATCTTTAAACGTATACGAGCTTGAGATGCTTCTTGAAGTGCAAGTATAGCAGAAGCGGCAGTAACACTACCTTGTTGAGAACCTTTTAATGTATCAAATACACCAGATATATCTTGCATATCTTTTTTAAGAACTTCTATTTGTTCTCTAACATAATTTGGCATAGCAGGTGGAGTATCTCTCCTAACTTCACTACCTGGAGTTTTTCTTATAACTAATCCTGGTCTATTTGTAAGTTTACCTTGACCTATACCAGAGTTTTTATCTATTATCCATTGCATATTAGCAGTATTTTTAGCATTATCTATGATTTGATTTGTAAGTTCATTTACATAGTGTTGAGGAGACATTATTTGTTCTACTTCTCCAACACCCCAAAACTCAAAAGGTATATCATAGTTTTTCATTAATACAAATGGGAATTTTCCATCTTTATAAGGATTTTTCTTATCAGATAACAAGATACCTAATTCTGGTAAACACGTTATAACTCTTCCTTTTGGATATTTAAGTTGTTTTTTACCTTCAACATCTTCGTCCATTGTTGTCCAATCACGACACCACATTTCAAGTATAAGAACTTGGTTTGCATCTTGTGTGTCATTGTTATCTCTTTCAGAAACTAATTCAGACATTGTTATACGAGAACCTTCTATGGCACTTGCTTTTTCTGGGAATTGTTGTTTGATTTGATTTGCGTTTCTATAAGTAGCATAAACCAAAAATTCAGAATTGTCAATACTTTCTGCTAAAGGATCTGGAAAAATATTGAAAGGGTCAACAGGTTTTATACTTATATTACCGTATTCACCATCTTTACCATCCCATTGAACAAACCAAACGGCACTACCGTATACTAACATAGGTATAAGTTGTGCAGGAAGTTTTAAAGCCATCTTCTCTCTATCCCACTCATAATCAAGTGCAGTTTGCACATCAGATGTAAATTCCATACCAGTAGGAGTATTAGGTACTGCTAAGAATTTAGGGTTATTATCTGTCATTATAGGTCTTATAGTTTCTATTGTTGAAAACACCAAGTTACTTATCTCATTTGATTTGTAATCTGGTAAGTTTTGATTTTTAAAATACGTACCTTTATACGCACTCATATATTCTTTCCACTTGTCCATAAGTGGAGCTTTAGCGACATACGCTTGTTTAAATTTAGAATATACCCACTCTACAAGTTTTTTCTCTTTTTCAGTAGGTATATATTTTTTAGAATTATCCGACATTCTTTATCACCACCCAATCTTCGGCTAATAAATCTTTTTGTGGTATCTCCCAAGGAGCATATACTCGACCAACTTTTTTATAAATAGTGTTCATATCTTCACTATAAAATATAGACACGTTATCATTCCAATCATGTCTCTTTGCACTATGTCCTATTTTTAAATACTGTAAAACTTCACTAAAAGTATAAATAGCCATACTTCTTTGTTCCATTACTCACATACCTCCCACAAATCTATATTCTCTATTTTTGCTCTTTCACATAAAATCTCCATATAAGCATCCATAAAAATAAGTTGTTTATGTAATAACTCATAACTACAATTAGGTGTAAATGGTAATTCGTTATTTTTATATTTTACTAACATATTTTGTAAACCATCACGTCTTATTTTTAATTGGTGAAACTCTGCTTTAAATCTTTCTTTAAAATCATCGCTTTTCATCATACTTATTGTTTTCATTAAATTCATTACTCACATACCTCCAATTCATACTCACCTTCAAATAAAGGGTCTACAACTTCTTTTTTAGTCTCATCAACAATCTCTGGTAAATAATTATCTCCTTTACCTTCAAGCCACACTTGTAACGCAATCGCTAAACTCATTACACAGTCATCGTGACATCCTTGTTGTGCATTTGTACTTCCGTTTTCTTCAATTATATAAGTTAATAATTCTTGTATCGTTGTTTTATCGTTTATACCTATGTGAAAGTCTCTTACAAACTCTGCTAACTTATCAATAGCCATAGGTTTAGTCTTACTTGTTGTTTGCCAACCTAATTTCTTAGTTATACTATCTGTAAATCTATCGTAAATCTTAGCAAAATATAAATTCCAATAATCATATGATTGGATAGATTTTAATGTTGTTAAACCATGGTTATTAGCTTCTACACCTAAATACGCATCATTATAGTATTTAGCAAGTTTAACCAATTCAAAACCAAATAAATCTGGATCAATATGCCCATACCACTTAGCAACCACATTACAATTACTATCAAGAACTTGCCCAACAGAGTAGTCTCCTTCTATTTTACCTTCTGCAACGTCTGCTCCTATTACATAAAACTCACCAGGTATAGGTGGTTTCCATATTTCAACATAACCTTTATCATCTTGTAAAAATTCAACAGTAGAACCCTTCTCTTTAAGATATCCTCTAATTCCTTCTTTAGCATGATTAAGGTATTTACGTACAGACGCAGTATTAAACACAGGTCTACCAGACGCTATAAACGCTTCCTCTGGTGTAGAAGGATATTCTTGCATAAATAACTCTACATCACCTTGACACTTGTTTGCTATCGTATATTTACGCCAATTCATTTGCTCTAACGTTAGATTATTAGTCTCCATTAATGTTCTTTCATACTCATTTAACGTACTTGCAAAATATTCTTTCTCATTTTCTGATGTGAAAGGACGTGTATAAGACTTATCTGTAAACCAAGGATAAAATAATGGTATAAAGTCGTTCTCTCCTCTAGTTGCTTTTTGCCACATATCGTAAAAATATCCTCCAACACCATTGGCAGTAGATTCTAAAATAACACAAGAATTAAGTGTATCTGGTACACATTGTAAAAGTCCTAACATTGTAGTAGTAGCATCTGGGAAGAACGCAACTTCTGATGCGTGTAAATTATGCACAGTTGCAGAACGTCCAACCTCAACTGTTCCTGCCGTAGCAACAGTTATCTTGCTTCTTAAACCTGGGTTATTTTTCTTCTCAACAGGATCACCTGTTGGATTCTCGAAAACAAGTTCTTTACCATTTGAATATTTTATCATAGGTTTTATTACAGTAGGTAATTCTTCGTAATAAAGTTTTGACATATTGAATAAGTTTTGAGTAGCTTTATCTTCATGTGCGATTATCATTGAATTTTTAAATGTATTAGTAGTAGTATCGTGGAATATATAACCCTCTGTAAACGTACTAAACCCCATTTGACGTGCTTTAAGGACTATAAAACGCTTTAATTTACCTTCTTTTTCACACTTTTTGATTTCTTCATTAAACATCTCTTGTGCGTCATTGATTTTGAAAGGTATTAACTTAGCTTCTTTATTACGTATTTTTAAGAAGTTCTCCATATAAAATGGTCTATCTTCTTTGATACGTTTTAAAAGTAATTGAGTTTTATTCATATTATAACTCCGTAAAATCTACGTCTGTTATTAGATTTTCTGCTAAGTCATTTAATTGCATTTCGATAGTTTTAACAGTTTTATCAACCTTAATCTCGTTTTTAGCTTTATGACCTGTTCTATCAAGTATATCTTTACACGCTTGAAATGCTATACCATCAATAGGAGAGTCCATTAACTCGTTCATTTTCTCTATTGCTTTCATACGCATAGCTTTGATTTGAACATCTATCATTTCATGTTCCATAGCTTGATACTCTTTAATTGCGATATTTACATCTTCACGTTTTAACCAAGAATTTATAGTGTTTTTATGTACTTCAAGTAATTGTGCTAATTGAGTTTGATTATATTGACCTGTTAAATATAGGTGGACAAAACGTTGTAATTTAGGTTCTAATAATTGTACTTCGTTACTCACGTTTATTCTCCTTTTCTAGTATGATATATGTTATTAAAAAAGGTACAAGTAAAGAGGCTATTATTAATACGTCTAAAAACTTCTCCATACTATCTCCTTCTCTCTATCATATCTTGTTGTTCTTTTTCAAATTCATTTGTAATTATTTCAACATCATCTTGAATTTCATAGGTAGGCGGTATATCTGATGCGTTTGGTATATCGTAAATACCAAGTGTTTTTAATTCTTCCTCAAAACGCTTAGCCTGTGTTTGTATATTAGTAGGAGATGCGATAAACTCGTCTGTAAACTCGTTTATATTCTCATCACAATAATTTATATTATCTTGTTCTTCATTAACGTCTATCGGCGTTTTATTTACGTTTTTCGGAGTTTTACGTTTAGGAATTGCTATGTTTAAATCTATTATTAAACCAAATATATTCATATACACTTGTACCATTTTATTCCCCCTTTTATATGTTTATATACATAGATAACGTGTTATTAACGTGTTTAACACGTATTTATTAACGTTCTATAAAAACTCGTTTCACTCGTTTTTAGTAATCCAAATCAAAAGATTTGAATTACAGAAATATAAGTAGTTATTTATTTTGTGTGATTTGAATGTAATGAAAATCACTAAACCTCCAACGGAGGTTTATAGAACGTTTCATACACGTTTACTACACGTATTTATACGTATATAGTAAACCATAAAA
>NFYZ01008670.1_pt1 | contig 27677 bp, 24 predicted proteins | sample 1092561 | NCBI WGS metagenome assembly NFYZ01 (sample SAMN03609887, study PRJNA323583) | gut metagenome | isolation source: feces | host: Rattus norvegicus | place: Malaysia | collected 2013 | reverse complement strand
CCACATAAGATTAATGAAGAAGATATAACTTATTTAGAAAAGGCTATAGATGAATACATGGGAAAAATAAAAGAACCAACAGGATTTATTGTACCAGGCTCAGGAAAAGCATCTGGATTTCTCCATGTAGCCAGAACAGTATGTAGAAGGGCTGAAAGAAGGATTATTAGCTTATCTAATATTGCTGAAGTTAATCCATTAGTTGTCAAGTATGTAAATAGATTATCAGATTTAATTTATGCTATGAGTAGAGTATTAGAGGAAAAAGAAGAAAAGGTAAAATACAAAGAATAAGGAGGGAGTAGATGGTAAGAAAAGTAAGAAATACTATTATTATTGTAGTGGTCTTAGTAATAATAATAGCCTTTGCAATTTTACAGAATGTAAATGAAGATAAAGAGAATACAAAAAATATCTCAGGATTGGTTATAAATAAAAAAGAATTCAATAAGGAAAACCAACTAACTATTGAGACTTTTGGAGAAGATGAAAAAGAAATGAGGGAAATGATTTTTACAACAAAGGATAAAACCCTATGGAATAATATTGAATTGGGGAAATATTATTTTATTACTTACAGTGAAAAAGTTGTAAAAGATAATAAGGAATCAATAGTTGAAAAAGTAGAAAAAAATGATGCTTTTGGCAAAGCTTATTCAGATTATATGAAGAGAAAGAAAGAAAAAGAAATGAAGGTGCAAAAGGACGAAAAATCTAATGAAGGAAATAATGATGATAAGAAAGAAGAAAAAGACAAACATATAGCAATATTTCCATCTACGGATAAAATATCTACAGAAGGATTAACTTTATTAGATAGTACAGATGTGGATTTAAATGGGGATGGAAACGATGAAATTATAGAATTATATACTACTGCACAAAGAGATTCTAGCGGAGAGGTATTGTGGGATGATGGACAGAAATGGTTTTTAATTGTAAAGGATAAAAACAAGGAGTATGTTTTATTTGATGAATATGTTCAATTGGGGGTATTAGATTATTGGATATTTACCTCTAAAGATGAGTGTTATATAGCTACATTACAAACAGGTTCTGCTGTTTTTAAATTGTCTGAGTATTCTTATGTTGGTCAAAAAGATGCTTTTGTTAAAAAGGATGTGTACAATCCAGAATTTCTTAATGTTGTATATGGTTCTGGGATAAAATAGGGAATTATAATATTATGTTAATAAAATTTACTTTGTAATCCACCTTGGCATATGATATGATATGAGAAAGGACAAATAAACTTTTAATAGGTGAGATTATGATAAGGAGAGAAGGTATTGAATTAATAGAAAAGAAATTAAGAGAAATAGATATGTTGAATTATGATGTATTAGAAGGAATGGCCGACTGGGTAAGAGTAATCGATAAATTCGGTATTATAATATATGCTAATAAAACTATGAAAAAAGATTTAGGAGAAGATATAGTTGGAAAGAGATGCTATGAAGTTTTGGGTAAGCAAAGTCCCTGCGATTTTTGCATAACAGAAAGAAGTATTGCAACAGGAGAAATTGTGCAAAAAGAAGAAAGAGTGGGAGATAAATATTTTTCTGTTAAAAGTTCGCCAGTTGCCGATTCAGAAGGGAATATTTACGCGGCAGTAGAAGTATTTAGAGATGTAACTAGACAGAGAATGTTAGAAAAAGAATTAAAAGAAAAGAATAAAAAAATGAAAAAGGATTTATGTTTTGCTAAAACATTACAAGAAAAAATCCTACCTAAAAAAGGTAAGTATGGGAATATAAAAATAGATCATATGTACAAGCCTTGTGAGTTATTAAGTGGGGATATGTATGATGTATTTTATATTGATGATGAACATATTGGTATATATATAAGCGATGTAGTTGGACATGGAATTACAGCATCAATGATGACTATGTTCGTTAGACAGACAGTTAGAGCAATTAAGGATGATTATAAGAGTCCAGGAAAAACATTAACTGAATTGCATAAAAGATTTATAGATTTAGATCTTGATGATGATGAATATTTTACAATCTTTTATGGTATATTTAATAATAGAACCAATGAATTTAAATATGCTAACGCTGGACATAACTGTATTCCTATATTATTTAATGACGAAGAAATCCAACTATTAAAAATGAAAGGTTACCCTATTTCATATATATTTGATGATATATACTATAAAGAGTCTAGTATAGAGTTAAAACCTAAGGATAAAATACTATTCTATACGGATGGTATTACTGAGGTAAAAAATAGAGAAAAAGAAGAATTCGGTGTAGAAAGAGTTATAGATAGTATTAACCATAATAGGAAAGATATTATAGAAAATTTAGAAAAAGACGTATTTAAGTTTAATGGTGGAGAACAAGATGATGACTTCGCTGTAGTTCTTATGGAAGTTTTAGAATAAAATACTAAAGTAATATATCCTAGAATTAATTCTAGGATATATTACTTTAATAGAGAATTGGAGGAATATAGTTGAAAAATATTACTTTTAATTATTCAAATAGTTTTGTAAAAGAACATGAAATAAACTATATGTCAAGTGAAATAGAAACCGCTCATAACTTATTACATGAAAGATTTGGGCAGGGTGCTGAGTTTATAGGCTGGTTAGATTATCCTGTTAACTATGATAAAGGTGAATTTAATAAGGTGAAAGAAGCAGGAAGTGAAATTAGAGAAAATTCTGATGTGTTTTTAGTTATAGGTATAGGAGGTTCATATTTAGGAGCAAGGGCATGTATTGAAGCCCTAAGTCATTCTTTTTTCAATAGCCTTCCTAAAGAAAAAAGGAAAGGGCCAGAAGTGTACTTTGTTGGCAATAATATGAGTAGTACATATATAGACGAATTATTTGACCTATTAGAAGAAAAAGATGTAAGTATAAATGTAATATCAAAATCGGGCACTACAACTGAGCCTGCTGTTACTTTTAGGATTTTTAAAGAATACTTAGAAAAGAAATATGGAAAAGAAGAAGCAAGAAATAGGATATATGTAACTACTGATAAATCGAAAGGGGCTCTAAGAAAGTTAGCTGATATAGAAGGCTATACTTCTTTTACTATTCCAGATGATATAGGCGGTAGGTATTCAATATTTACATCAGTGGGATTGTTACCAATAGCTGTAGCAGGATTGAATATAGATGAATTAATCAGTGGAGCTAAAGCTGGAATGGGAGAGTATTCAAAACTTAATGTAGAAGAAAATATTGCATATCAATATGCAATACTTAGGAATTCATTATATAGAAAAGGTAAAGATATAGAAATATTAATAAGTTATGAACCAAGATTATTGTTTCTTCAAGAATGGTGGAAACAATTATATGGTGAAAGTGAAGGAAAAGATGGAAAAGGAATATATCCAGCATCAGCAAACTTTACTGGTGATTTACATTCTTTAGGTCAACTAATTCAGGATGGTAAAAGAAATATTTTTGAAACTTTAATTAATATAGAGAGCCCAAGAAAAGATTTGACAATAAAAGAAAATGAAGATAATTTAGATGGATTAAACTTTTTAAAAGGAAAGACTGTAGATTTTGTCAACAAGAAAGCCAGTGAAGGAACAGTTATGGCTCATGTTGAAGGTGGGGTACCAAATTTAATTTTTAATATTCCAGAAATGAATGAGTACTACTTTGGAAAATTAATATATTTATTTAAAACTTCTTGCGCAGTTAGTGGATATATGTTAGGGGTAAATCCTTTTGATCAGCCAGGAGTTGAAAAATATAAGAAAAATATGTTTAAGTTAATTGGAAAACCAGGATATTAAACAAGGAATAAAAAGATTTCTAAATAATATAGTAAAGATATAAAGAAAGTATGTTATAATTATAACAAAACTATAATGGATATGGCAAAAATATAATAAGAATATAGTAGAACATATTATAAAGTGATGAAAGTCTGCTATATAGTAAAATCAGAAGATTATTAATAGCGAATAGATAGTTTAATATATTATTTATTCGCTACTTTTATATAATAAAAATAACAGATAAATCTTATAGGGGAAATATTAGGGACTAGGGTGTAAATTTAGTAATATTATTGTATAATAAAAATATATTCAAAACAAAATTAAGAAGGGGGAGAAAATTGAAATTTGAAAACTTATTATTTGAAAAAACAGGGAATATAGGTGTTTTATCTATTAACAGACCTAAGGCACTAAACGCTTTAAACTCTTCAGTACTAGAGGATTTAGACAATGCTATTGATGAAATGAGAGGGGATAGTGATATACATATAGTTATTTTAACTGGAGTAGGTAAATCTTTTGTTGCAGGGGCAGACATAGGAGAAATGAAGGATATGGATATCCATGAGGCTAGAATATTTGCTGAAAAAGGAACAGAAGTTTTCAGAAAAATCGAAACTATGGATAAACCTGTAATAGGAGCAATAAATGGATTTGCTCTAGGTGGTGGCTGTGAGCTTGCTATGTGTTGTGATATTAGAATAGCTTCTGATAAAGCAAAGTTTGGCCAACCAGAAGTAGGCTTAGGTATAATTCCAGGTTTTGCAGGAACCCAAAGACTATCTCGTATAGTTGGAGTAGGGAAAGCTAAAGAACTTATCTATACTTCAGATATAATTAATGGAGAGGAAGCCTACAGAATAGGTTTGGCAAATAAAGTTGTATCCCATGATAAATTAATGGATGAAACAATAGATATGGCTAAAAAGATTGGTTCTCAAGGACAATTAGCTATAAGGTTTGCAAAAGCTGCCATTAATAGAGGGATAGAAACGGATATTGAAACAGGTACAGCAATTGAAAGTGATTTATTTGGGCTTTGTTTTGCTACAGAAGATCAAAAAGAAGGTATGGCAGCGTTTTTAGAAAAACGTAGTCCAGACTATAAATTAAAATAATTTTGGAGGTGTTCATAATTGAAGAAAATTGGGGTTCTTGGTAGAGGTACTATGGCTTCAGGAATAATTCAAGTTATGGCAGAAAAAGGATATGAGGTGACAATGTGGGTGAGGAATATTGACCCAGAAAATCCAAAAGCTAGCTTGAAAAATATTGAGAAGAACTTAAATAGAAATATTAAAAAGGGAAGACTTGAAGAGGAAGAAAAGGAAAAAATACTAGGAAGAATCCATATTGTAACAGAACATGAAAAATTAGAAGACTGTGATCTTGTTATTGAAGCAATAGCAGAGGATATGGAAATTAAAAAAGAAACTTTCAAAGAATTAGATAGCATATGTAAAGAAGATACAATATTAGCTACTAATACATCCTCCTTATCTATTACAGAAATAGCCAGTGTAACAAATAGACCTGATAAAGTTATAGGAATGCACTTTTTCAATCCAGTACCATTAATGAAACTTGTAGAGGTTATTAAGGGAATTATGACATCAGATGAGACAAACAAGACGGTTATTGAGCTTTCAGAAAAATTAGGGAAGAATCCTGTCGAAGTAGAAGAAGCTCCTGGATTTGTTGTTAATAGATTACTTATACCAATGATAAATGAAGCTGTAGGTATTTTAGCAGAAGGTATAGCAGATGCAAATGCTATTGATGAAGCCATGAAACTTGGTGCAAATCATCCAATGGGACCTTTAGCATTAGCAGATTTAATAGGGTTGGATGTATGTTTAGCTATTATGGATGTACTATATGAAGAGTTTAAAGATTCTAAGTATAGGGCCCACCCATTAATGAGAAAAATGGTTAGAGGTGGATTATTAGGACGCAAATCAGGAAAAGGATTTCATAATTACAGTCGATAAAAAACAAAAAATAAAAAATGGAAGAACCCTTTCAACCTACGGTTGAAGGGTTTCTTTTATTTTTTTGTTTAAAAAGAAAACTAATGTGCAAACTATTGTTGTAAAAAAGAAGTTGAAAATCCAGGCTCTTTTGAAAGGTGGGCAGTAGATGAAAAGGAATTTCATACTTTTTTTATCATCATTTATTATTGTATTTTCTGCTATTTTATTAGGTTCTTATTCTTATTTAAAAGTCAATGATAAGAAGATATATAATAGTGTTAAAAAAGGAGAAGTAAGAGAAAGTAAAAATGAAAATAAAGGAGGTAAAAGGGAAAAAGAAGAACTTACTTTTGATACTTTAGAAGAAGCTATTCGTCATAGTAAAAGGATAAATTTTCTATTTTTAGGTATGGAAGAAGTGAGAACAGATTCTTTAATTTTTGCATCTTTTGATCCAAAGAATAAAAAAGTAGATATAATATCCATACCTAGAGATACTTATGTTCATAGGGAAGGTTATGATGAGGCAGAAGAAAGAAAGATAAATGCAGTTTATGGAGAACATGAAATAGAAGGTATAAAGGAGACAGTGTCCTATATACTTGGAGGTATTCCTATTCATCATTATATTATGGCAGATTATGATAGTGTTGCAAAAATAATTGATTCAGTAGGTGGGGTAGAGGTTAATGTGCCTTTTCATATGAGATATTATGATTTTAGTGCAAAGCCTTCTGTGAATATAGATATTCCAGAAGGGAATCAGTTACTTGATGGTAAAAAGTCTGTTGACTTTTTACGATATAGAAAAGGTAGTGATGGTAAGGGAGGCTATGCTGATGGGGATTTAGGAAGGATAAGGGCACAGCAAGAATTTATGCAATCTTTTATAGATAAAGTACTAAGCTATAAATTACCTACAGTTATATCTACAGGTATTGAATTAGTGGAAACAGATATAAACTTAGGAAATGGACTTCTTTATGGAAAAGATGCAATGGGAATAAAAAAAGACAGCTTTACATTTACTACCTTACCGGGAATTGCTGAGTTTAAGGCTATAAAAGGAAAAACTTTATCTTATTTTTTCTATGATGAAAGGGCTGTAAAAGATCTTATGGGAGAAATATATAAAGTAAAAAAATAAAACACCTAAGTACTTAGGTGTTTTACATAGCTTCTTTTTTCACTGTTTTTAATAAGTTTTCCCCAACTTCATGAATATTTCCTGCTCCCATTGTTACTATAATGTCTCCTTCTTGGGCGTTTTCTAATAAATGGGCTTCAATTTTATCGAAGCTATCAATATATACTGCATCTACTTCATTATCTTTTAGACTATTTACTAAATGAATAGAATGGATAATTCCTGTATCTTGTTCTCTAGCTGCATATATATCAGTAATTATGACTTTGTCTGCATCAAAAAATGATTCTGAAAAACTATCAAATAATAGCTTAGTTCTTGTATAAGTATGGGGTTGAAAAACACACCAAATATTATTTGCCTTAGCTTTTTTCAGAGCTTTTAAGGTAGCTTTTATTTCAGTAGGATGATGAGCATAATCATCCATTATTTTGATTCCATTAATAGAACCTTTAGTTTCCAATCTTCTGTTAGTTCCTTTGTAATCCTTAAGAGCATCAAGTATAACTTCCATTGGTACATTAGAAATATGAGCTGCTGCTATACTAGCTAGGGCATTATATAAATTATGTATCCCCATAACATCTAATGAAACTGGATATTTTTCTTGGTTCTTAACGTTTAATATAAATCTTGAATATCCTTTTTCGTTATAAGAGATATTTTCAGCCCGATAATCTGCTTCTGAATTTATTCCAAAAGTAACAGTATTACAAGAAGTTTTATATAATACTTTTTCTGAATGTATATCATCAGCATTAATTATTAAATGACCATTATTATCAATATTTTGTGCATATTCAGCAAAGGTATCAACTATATGATTAATATTTTCAAAATAATCTAGATGATCTTCTTCCATATTTAAAATAATAGCCATTGTAGGATGATATTTTAAAATATTCCCTTTGTATTCACAAGCTTCTGTTAATAGATAGTCTCTACTACCTATTTTAACATTGCCGTTTATTTCGTCTAAAACTCCTCCTAATAAAATTGTAGGATTAAGGGTAGATTTATTAAGTATACTAGTTATCATGCCTGTTGTAGTTGTTTTTCCATGAGTACCAGAGACTGCTATAGAGTTTTTATAATTCTTCATTAAAGCACCAAGAAAAGTTGCTCTATCTATAGTAGGTATATTTTCTTCAATGGATATTAAAAGTTCTTCATTATCTTTCGATATGGCATCTGTATATATGACTAAGTCAGCACCTGAAATATTATTTTTGTCATGGGTTTTGTAAATTTTAGCTCCTTGTTTTCTTAAGGTGTCAGTAATATGAGAGGAATTTACATCAGAACCAGAAATACTATAACCCTCCTCTAAAAGAATCTCTGCTAAACCACTCATACTTATACCACCTATACCAATAAAATGAATATGTTTGTACTTATGTTCATTTATGTCAAAAGTAAACATAAACTTACCTCCTAAACGTAACGTAATAATTGATTATAGTTATATTATTGCCAAGAAGAGCATTATTATCATATTATTCTATTAAAAAAGTTTGGTCACTGATAAATTATATCATATAAAATTAAATATAAAAAGGAAAAGTCTACAATACATTGAATTTATGTTTAAAAAACATTACAATTTATATAAGTTTAGAATCTTATTAAAAAAATAGTCAGGATGATGGAAATGGATAAATACAAAAGGAATGAAAGAATTGCAGGTTTAATGTATCTTTTAACTAATAAACCAAATCAAGTATTTTCGTATAATTATTTTTCTGAGCTTTTTAATATAAAAAAGCCTAGTATAAGTGGAGATATAAGAATAATAAAAGCATTAGTTGAAAAGCTGGATATAGGAACTATTAAAACTGTGTCAGGTAATCATGGTGGAGTTAAATTTTTACCTAAGGGTAGGAAGATAGAGGTAGAAAAACTTCTCAAAAATTTATGTATAGAATTGGGGAAACCTGAAAGAATTATACCAGGTGGTTTTATATATATGATGGATATACTTTATATGCCTTATATTGTGAAGGAAATAGGAACAATTTTTGCTAATGAGTTTAATTACGAAAAAATAGATGCAGTTGTAACTATTGAAACTAAAGGTATACCTATTGCTTTAATGACAGCTGAAATATTAAATGTACCTTTGGTTATAATTAGGAAAAATATAAAAATTACAGAAGGACCGACTGTAAATATAAATTATATTTCCGGTTCAACAAGAAAGATTCAAACAATGTCTCTTTCTAAAAAATCTTTAAAAGAAAATTCTAAGGTTTTAATAATAGATGATTTCATGAAAGCGGGTGGAACAATAAAAGGGACTATAGAGATGATGACAGAATTTAAGGCGGAAGTAGTAGGAGTAGGTGTATTCTTATCAACAAAGAAACCTGAGAAAAAATTAGTTAAGGATTATTTATCTCTAATTACTGTTGAAAAAATAGATGAAAAAGAGAAAAATATTTTTTTAAAACCTAATTTTAGTCAATTAAGGCAAATAAAATAAGAAACTTCCCATAAAAAGAAGGGATTTCCAAAAGTATAGAGAATATAGAGAATATTTAGCAGATTTATTTGACTCCATGGGAAGGTGGTGAATTAATCGGTGGAAGTTACAGATGTAAGGATTAGAAAAATGACGGAAGAAGGAAAAATGAAGGCGATTGTTTCTGTTACTTTTGACGATGAGTTTGTTGTACATGATATAAAGGTCATTGAAGGGCTAAATGGATTATTTATTGCTATGCCTAGTAGAAAAATGGCAGATGGTGAATTTAGAGACATAGCTCATCCAATTAATTCAGAGACTAGAAACAAGATCCAAGAGGCAATTTTTAAAGAATACGAAAAGAATATTGAAGAGAAGTAGGGAAGGGCCTTAAGGGTCCTTTTTTACTTTAAATAGGTAAAAAAGGATATAAAGAAACAATTTAGGTATGGACTTATAATTTAAATTGTATAAAATATTATTGGATGGATAAAAACAAAAGTAGAGGTGTTATATATGAATATTGCTATAATTTTAGCGGCAGGTGAAGGAACAAGAATGAAGTCCAATAAATCTAAAGTTCTACATAAAGTATGTGGGAAACCTATACTTAGTTACATTGTTGATGCCAGTAAAAACGCTGCTATAAAAAAGAATATAGTGGTAGTAGGCCATGGAGGGGAAGAGGTAAAAGAGAGCTTTAAGGAAGAAGACGTTGGTTTTGTAAAACAACCTATTGGAGAAAACATACCTTATGGTACAGGTTATGCCGTAATGCAGGCAAAAGACTATATTGATAATGACAGTAATGTAATCATTTTATATGGTGATACTCCATTAATTACTGAAAATACAATCAATAGTTTTATAAAATATCATGAAAAGGGAAAATTTGATGGAACAGTTTTAACTGCAGTCCTTGATGATCCTACTGCATATGGTAGAATAGTAAGGGATGATTCAGGGGAATTAGTAGGAATTGTTGAAGAAAAAGACGCAACTGTTGAAGAGAAAAAGATAAAAGAAATAAACTCGGGAATATACTGTTTTAAAGGGAAGCTTTTGAAAGATGCACTAGATAAAATTAACAATGATAATGCTCAAGGTGAATATTATGTAACAGATGTAATTGAAATTCTTAAAAAAGAAGGTTATAAAGTTGGTGCCTATGTAATCGATGATTCAACAGAAATTAATGGTATTAACACAAGAGTTCAATTAGCTTTTTCGGAAAAAATAATGAGAGCTAGGATAAATGAAAGACATATGTTAAATGGTATAACTATTATAGATCCTGATAACACTTATATACAAGATACAGTAAAAATAGGAAAGGACACTGTAATTTATCCAGGAGCAATATTAGAAGGGAATACAATAATAGGTGAAGATTGTATAATAGGGCATAATACAAAGATTGTTAATAGTAATATAAAGGATAGTGTAGAAATAGAAACTTCTACTGTATTAGATAGTACAGTAGGTGAGGAAAGTAAGATAGGTCCATATGCTTATTTAAGACCTAATAGCAATATAGGAAAACATGTAAAAATTGGTGATTTTGTAGAAGTTAAAAACTCTACAATAGGAGACTATTCAAAGGCTAGTCATTTATCTTATATAGGAGATGCAAGTGTTGGGAAAAATGTTAATATAGGTTGTGGAGTAGTTTTTGTAAATTATAACGGGAAAGTAAAGCAAAAAACTATTGTCGAAGACAACGGGTTTGTAGGTAGTAACTCTAGTTTAGTTGCCCCGGTAATTGTGAGAGAAGGAGGATATGTTGCTGCCGGCTCTACAATAACTGATGAAGTGCCACCAAATGCATTATCAATAGCAAGAGGAAGACAGGTAAATAAAGAGGACTGGGTTGCTCAAAAAGGTTTTAGCGATGATAATTAAGTATTAGGAGGAGTCAGAGGATGAATTTAAGTAAGAAAGGCATAAAGATTTTTACTGGCAATGCAAATAGAAAACTTGCAGAAAGGATTAGTAAAGAATTAGGAGTTCATTTAGGGGACTGTAAAGTAGGAACATTTAGTGATGGAGAAACAACAGTAGATATTAATGAAACGGTAAGAGGTTATGATGTATTTGTTATACAGCCAACCTGTCCACCAGCAAACGACAATTTAATGGAAGCATTAATTCTTATAGATGCTCTTAAAAGGGCTTCAGCGGCTAGAATAAATGCAGTAATGCCTTATTATGGCTATGCAAGACAGGATAGGAAGACAAAGCCGAGACAACCTATAACTGCTAAGCTTGTAGCAGATTTAATAACTACTGCTGGTGCAGATAGAATGTTAACTATGGATCTACATGCAGGACAAATTCAAGGTTATTTTAATACTCCAGTAGACCATTTATGGGGCGTTCCAATAATGGCAGAATATTTTAAGGATATAATAGATAGGGAGACTGTAGTAGTGTCTCCTGATTTAGGAGGAGTAACTAGAGCGAGAAATTTTGCAAATTTACTTGATTTACCTATTGCAATTATAGAAAAAAGAAGACCTAAGGCAAATGTTTCTGAAGTAATGAATATTATAGGAGATATAGAAGGAAAAAACGTAGTTATAATTGATGATATAATAGATACAGCAGGGACTATGTCTGAAGCAGCTAGAGTACTAAAAAGCTTTGGGGCCTTAAAAGTATATGCTTGTGCTACTCATCCAGTTCTTTCTGGGCCTGCAGTAGAGAGAATAGAAAATTCTGAAATAGAGAAGTTTATTATTACAGATACTATTCCTTTACCAAAAGAAAAGAAAATAGATAAAATAGAGGTTGTAAGTGTAGCTCCGGTATTTGCTGAAGCTATAAGAAGAATATATGAAAATGCCTCTGTAAGTGAATTGTTTGATGATTAAACAAGGGGTGGATGTACTTGTATGTAGTTGTTGGCTTGGGAAATCCTGGTAAAGGCTATACTAATACGAGGCATAATATAGGATTTGATGTTTTAGATTACTTGGCATCTAGAAACCATATAGAAATAAATAAGATAAAGTTTGACTCACTATATGGAGAAGGAAGAATTAATAATGAAAAAGTAATTTTTTTAAAACCTCAAACATATATGAATAATAGTGGTATGGCTGTATCAAGTATATATAATTTTTATAAAGTACCTGTAGAAAACATTATTGTTATAGTAGATGATATTGATATTGAATTTGGGACTATTCGTTTAAAGAGAAAAGGAAGTGCAGGTACCCATAATGGGTTAAAATCAATAATTAGTCAACTGCGAAACAATAATTTTCCTAGAGTAAAGATCGGAATAGGTAGGCCTTATGAAGGACAAAATTTAGCAGATTATGTTTTGAGTAAGTTTTCAGGTAGAGAAAGGAAAGACATAAATAAAGCAGTAGAAGAAGCAGCATTGGCCGTAGAAACCATAATAGTAGAAGATATAAACAAAGCTATGAATGAATTTAATTGAATAGATGCCTAAGCCCAGGCTTTCCTGGGCTTAGGGTGTTAACTAAGGAGTTGGTAGGATGCAGAAAAACATGCTAATAGATCCATTATTAAATATGAGACCATATATGGAACTTATAGAAAGCATAGACAATGAAACTACCCCTATAGCTATCCATGGCTTAAGCGAAGGAAGCATAGGGCATTTCGCTTATGTCTTAAATCAGCATAAAAATAGAACAATTTTAATAGTAACTTCTGATCCATTGAAAGCTAAAAAGATATTCGAAGATATAAAAAATTATAAAGATGATAAGGTAGAATTTTTTAATGGTAAAGAGATTCTTTTATACGATGTGGAGGCTTTTAGTCAAGAGAGTATATACGGAAGATTAAAAGTATTATCAAGACTTAATGAAGGAGAAAACATAATAGTAGTTACATATGTAGAGGCTTTATTAAATAAAGTATTGGCTAAGAATTTATTTAATAAATATACTACTGAATTAGAGTATGGACAAATAATAACTTTAGAGAAATTAACTGAAAATTTTATATCTCAAGGCTATGAAAGAGTAGCTCAAGTAGAAGGAGTTGGACAATTTAGTATTAGGGGAGGTATAGTAGATTTTTTCCCACCGAATAGTAAAAATCCTTATAGGGTTGAATTTTTTGGGGATGAAATTGATTCTATTAGAAGCTTTGACATAAGAGATCAAAGGTCTATAAAAGAGGAGGAGAGAACTATAATTCCTCCTGTAAAAGAAATATTAATACTAGAGGAATATAAAGAATGTATTATACAGGGAATGGAAAGGGATTTAAATAAAACTATAGGTGAAACTGTTTTAAACTCAAGAGAAAAAGAAAATGTTAAAGAAAAGTTCATAAATTATACTGGAAAGCTAAAAGAGAATTTATCAATTGTAAATACAGATATGGTTGTGCCTTATGTACCTAAGAAGTATTTAAATAATGTTATAGATTATTTTGATAATAATAGTATTGTTTTAATAGATGAACTAGATAGAATTCAAGAAAAGGTCAAGGAGATTGAAGAAAGATTTTTAATGAATTTTACTGATGTATTTGAGAGAGGAGAACTATTATCTCAACATGAAAATATTTACCTTGACTATTCTTTGATTTTAGATTCCTTGAAAAATAAAATTTGTATAACTTCAACTTCGTTATTAAAAAATAATCCTAATTATGCTCCCGAAGCCATCATTAACTTTACAACTAAAATTATGCAGCCATTCCATAATAAAATAGATTTTCTAATAGAAGAATTAAATCATTATAAGTATAAAGGTTACAAAACGATAATATTTGCTGGTACGGAAGACAGAGGAAAAAGGCTAGAAGAGGTTTTAAGAGGAAAAGGTATAGAGGCTGTCTTTGTAGAAGATGTATATAGAGAAATTAAATCTAGTCAAGTATTTATTATACCTTTTTCTATTAATAGTGGCTTTGAATATACTTTTGGGAAATTAGCTTTTATAAGCGATAAAGAGGTATTCGGTAAAGTAAAAAGAAAAGTTTCAAAACCTTTAAAAAAGGTAGGAGAAAAGATAAAAACATTTTCTGATTTGAAAATAGATGATTATGTAGTACATGAGGCTCATGGTATTGGTCAATATAAAGGAGTTGAACAATTAGACATACAAGGAATTAAAAAAGATTATTTAACTATAGAATATAGAGGTAATGATAAATTATATTTACCTGTAGACCAAATGGACTCTATTCAAAAATATATAGGGGGAAAAGGAGCCAAGCCTAAAATTAATAAATTAAGTAGTTCGGATTGGGCAAAAACCAAAGTAAAAGCAAAAAAGGCTGTTGAAGATATGGCTAAAGATTTACTTGAGCTATATGCTAAAAGGGAAAACGTTAAGGGATTTGCTTTTGATAAAGATACGCCCTGGCAATCTCAGTTTGAAGATGCTTTTCCTTATGAAGAAACAGATGCTCAACTTAGAAGTATTGATGAAATAAAGAAGGATATGGAAAAGCCAAAACCTATGGATAGATTACTTTGTGGTGATGTAGGCTATGGAAAAACAGAAGTAGCTTTAAGAGGGGCTTTTAAGGCTATTACCTCAGGTAAACAAGTAGCATTTTTAGTGCCAACTACTATTTTGGCACAACAACATTATAATACAATTATGGAGCGTTTTGAATCCTACCCTATAAATGTTGAAATGCTCAGTAGGTTTAAAACCCCTGGGGAACAAAAAGAAATAATAAGTGGATTAAAAAACGGTACAGTAGACATTGTTATAGGAACTCATAGATTGATTTCTAAAGATGTAAAATTTCAAGATTTAGGATTATTAATTGTAGACGAGGAGCAAAGATTTGGGGTCAAGCATAAGGAAAGATTAAAACAATTAAAAGAAAATATAGATGTTTTAACTCTTACGGCTACACCAATTCCTAGAACCTTGCATATGTCTTTAGTTGGAGCAAGGGATATGAGTATTATTGATGAGCCACCAGAAGAAAGATACCCTATACAAACTTATGTAGTAGAATATAATGATCAAATTGTACGAGATGCTATTATTAAAGAAATTAGTAGAGGTGGGCAAGTATATTTTGTATACAATAGAGTTGGAAGTATTGATAAAGTGGCATCTAGATTGAAAAAACTTGTACCCGAAGCCCGTATTGCAATAGGCCATGGACAAATGAGTGAAAGACAATTGGAAAATGTTATGTTAAGTTTCTTAGATGGAGAATACGACGTACTAGTATGTACAACTATAATAGAAACAGGTCTTGATATACCAAATGTAAATACTATGATAGTATATAATGCTGATAAAATGGGTTTATCCCAACTTTATCAATTAAGGGGGAGAGTAGGAAGGTCTAATAGAATAGCCTATGCTTATTTAACTTATGAAAAAGATAAAGTTCTTTCTGAAGTAGCTGAGAAACGATTAAGAGCAATTAAAGATTTTACTGAATTTGGTTCTGGTTTTAAGATAGCAATGCGAGATTTAGAAATAAGAGGGGCAGGTAATTTATTAGGGGTAGAACAACATGGGCACATAGAAGCAATAGGTTATGATCTTTATGTAAAATATTTAAACGAAACAGTAAGAAAGCTTAAAGGACAGGAAAAGAAAGAAAAAATTGAAACTACAGTAGACTTAAATGTAGATGGTTTCATACCAAAGAATTATATAGTAGAAGAGGAACAGAAAATTGAAATATATAAAAAGATAGCTGCTATAGAAAATATGAAGGATTATGAAGAAATGATAGATGAACTTATAGATAGATTTGGGGATGTACCAAAAGAAGTGGATAATCTAATGAATATTTCATGTATTAAACATTTAGCTGGGGAATCTTATATAACTAATATAGAGCAAAAAGGAAATAAGATAATACTAGAATTTAAATCTCATTCTTATATTACACCTGATCTTGTGAATACATTATCTAAAGGCTATGGAAGAAGAATAATATTTGATTTAAGCTATAAGCCGATTTTTAAGTTTATAGCTAGGAAAGATATTATATTGAGCCTTAGAGAATTAATAGAAGAAATTAATAGCTTTATTAGTAAAGAGGCAGTATCCAAAAATGAGCAATAGTATAAAGATAAGGCGATATTTTACAGTTTTAACTAGGATATTTTTTCTTCCATAGGGTAATAAGAAGATCTTATTGGGGAATTAATGGTTACATTAAATAGGAAAATAATATATAATAGATGAATAGTCGTATAAAAAATAGAGAGGATGTTATTTTTATGAGCCTTAATAAAAAAACTATAATTATGGTATCAATTATTAGTCTATTTGTTTTTATTTTAGCAGGCTGTAGTCAAACCTCAAATGGGGGAGAAGGAGAAGAGATAGTAATAAAGGTGAATGGTGAAGAGATGCCTATGGATGAATTTAATAATTATCTTGAAACTTTCATAGAAAGAAGAGTAGTTTTAGGGGATTCTAATAAAAAGAATATTAAAGCAGATGATGAAGAAATAAAGCAAGCATTAAGTATGTATGAGCAACAATATGGTGGAGAAGAGAATTTTAAAAATGCTCTTGAACAAAATGGAGTTAGTATAGATGAATTTAAGGAAGAGTTAGAATATGTATCTATTCATCAAAAACATGCGGAAGATTTTATGGAAAATGTAGAAATACCTGATGAGGAAGCTAAAAAATATTTTGAAGAAAACAAAGATGAATTTATAGCAGTAAGGGCTAGCCATATTTTATTAGAAACAGAAGAAAAAGGAAAGGAAATTTTGGAAAAAATAGATAAAGGTGAAGACTTTAAAACCTTAGCAACGGAAGAATCTACTGATGAAGGTTCAGCACAAAATGGTGGTGACTTAAATTATTTTAAAAAAGGTAAAATGGTAAAAGAATTTGAAGATGCGGCATTTAAATTAAAGCCTGGGGAAGTAAGTGATTTAGTTAAGTCTCAACATGGTTATCATATAATTAAAGTTGAAGATAGAATAGAAGAGTATAATGATTTAAAAGATGAAGTATTACAAGTTTTAAAAGATGCAAAATATGAAGAATATATTGAAGAACTTAAGGAAAAAGCTAAGGTAGAAATTTATTTAAAAGATAATAAAGAAAATAATAAGGAAGATAATAAAGAGGAGAAATAAGAAAAAGCCTTGTAGAAGATTCTACAAGGCTTTTTCATTTAATGTAAATACTTTAACTTTAGTTTCCTATAGATGTATAAAATACTGGCAATAGTAAAATAATATATACACAATATAAAACTTCGTAAGGAGGCAAAAAATGAAGGCTACTGGAATAGTTAGAAGAATTGATGATTTAGGAAGAGTTGTAATACCTAAAGAAATTAGACGTACTTTAAGAATAAGAGAAGGTGATCCATTAGAGATTTTTACTGATAGAGAAGGCGAGGTAATACTTAAAAAGTATTCACCTATAGGGGAATTAAATGAATTTGCTACAGAGTACTGTGAGTCCTTATATGAAGCTACAAATCATACTGTAGTTATTACTGATAGAGATCTTGTTATAGCAGTATCTGGAGGTTCAAAAAAGGATTATTTAGAAAAAAAGATAAGTCCAGATTTAGAAGAGGTAATGGAGAGCAGAAATGTCCATATTACTACTGGAGATACAAAACCGGTTAAACTTGTTTATGAAGATGTAAATTTTGAAGAATATACATTTCAAATAATAGCACCTATAGTTATGCAAGGGGACCCAATTGGAACAGTCACCTTCCTATCTAAGGAGCCGGATATAACTATGGGAGAAGTGGAGGTCAAATTAGCAGAAACCGCAGCGGGATTTTTAGCAAAGCAAATGGAAACATAAATAGTCTACCTTTTAGGTAGTCTATTTTTTTTATTTAATATTTAATATTTGTTATAATATAGTACTATATTAAATAATATTTTGATATAATAATACTTGATAATAAGTAAAAATTGGGAGTAACAGGAGGAAATACAATGACTAAGGAGAATTTTTTAAAGGGAGCAGCTGTTCTAAGTATTGCTGGTGTAATTGTAAAAATACTAGGTGCTTTTTATAGAATACCTATTAGTAATATAATAAAAACAGAAGGAATGGGTTATTATCAAACAGCTTACCCTTTATATGTTTTGCTACTTACTATATCTACCTCTGGGTTTCCAGTTGCTATTGCAAAACTTGTGTCAGAAAAAAGAGCATTAGGAGATCATAAAGGGGCTCATAAAATTTTTAAAGTAGCATTATTAGGATTAATTATATGTGGAGTATTAACTAGTATATTTGTATTGGTAAATGCTGAAAATATTGTTGAAGCATTAGGAAATAGAAATGCTTATTATTCTTTAGTAGCTTTAGTGCCAGCTTTATTTTTTGTGCCTATAATGTCAGCTTTTAGAGGATATTTTCAAGGAAGGCAGACTATGACACCTACAGCTATTTCACAGATATCTGAGCAATCCTTTAGAGTGGGATTTGGTTTGATTTTAACATATTATCTTTTAGATAAGGGTATACCTATTGCAGCAGGAGGAGCATCCTTTGGTGGTTCAATAGGTGCAATTGCTGGTGCAATAGCAGTAATTGCTATGTATATATCAAAAAGAAGTGATATCGGAAAAGAAATAGAATCATCAATAAGTAAGGAAGAGGAGACTACAGGGAAGATTATAAAGGATTTACTTATTATTGCTATACCTATAACTATTGGTTCTGCAATAGTTCCTATTATGGATACTATAGATGCAGCAATTGTACTTAGAAGGTTACAGGTTATAGGTTTTACAGAATTTGAGGCTAATGATCTTTATGGTCAAATGAAAGGTTTAGCTCAAACCTTAGTAAACTTACCTCAAGTATTTTCATTAGCTTTAGCTGTTAGTTTAGTTCCAGCTATATCAGGTGCCCATGCTAAAAATCAAAAAAAGGATATAGAAAATATTACTTCTTCAGGTATAAGAATGACATTACTTATTGGTTTGCCAAGTGCTTTAGGATTATTTATTTTAGCTAAACCTATTATTAGATTATTATATTTTAGAAATCCCATGGAGAAACTATTAAGTACAGGAGAGATTCTTCAAGTAATGGCTTTAGGAGTAATTTTTTTAACATTGGTTCAGTCTTTAACTGCAATTCTCCAAGGATTAGGAAGACCTATAATACCTGTAAGAAATTTAGGGATAGGGGCTATAGTAAAAATATTTTTAACTTTTGTTCTTACATCTATACCTAGCATTAATGTAAAAGGAGCAGCCCTTAGTACTGTAGTAGCTTATTTTATAGCTTGTGTATTAGATTTAATAAGTGTAAAAAAATATACTAAAGCTAAAATAAATACAAAAGATGTATTTATGAAACCTCTTATATCAGCAATAGGTATGGCAATTGTTGCAAAAGTTTCTCATGTATTGTTTTCTAAACTTATTGGAGATAGATTAGCTACAATTGTTGCAATAGGTATTGGCGGGATAATTTACTTTTTCTTACTCCTATTTACAGGTTCTCTTACATATGAAGACTTTACACTTCTGCCAAAAGGTGATAAAATAGCAAGAAAACTTGAGCAAATAGGGTTAATGAAGTAAAATAGATAAGGAGCAGATACAAATGAAGAAAATTTATGTACTAGGATTAGGTCCTGGAGATGTAAATTTATTAACTTTAAAGGCTGTAGAAAGATTAAATAGTGGAGATATAAATTTTCTGCGGACAGAAAAACATCCTACAGTAGATTATTTAAGAGGGAATAATATTGCCTATAGAAGCTATGACTATATTTATGAAAATAGTAAGGAGTTTGAACAGATTTATGACTCTATTGCTAAAGATTTAATAAAACAAGTTAAAATATATAATAGTATTAACTATTTCACGCCAGGAAACCCTTTAGTTGCAGAGAAATCTGTAGAATTACTAATAAAATTAGCAGAAAGGGAGAAAATAGATATAGAGATTGTACCAGGAATGAGCTTTATAGATCCAATAATATCCGGGATAAAAAGGGATCCTATAAACGGTCTTAAAATTTTAGATGCTTTAGTTTTAAAATCTAATGAATTGGATATAAATGTAGATAATATCATAACTCAGGTTTATAATAAAAGGGTAGCCTCAGAGGTAAAATTGATTATTTCTGAAGTCTATGGAGATGAATATGAGATAATATTTATAGATAGTAGTGGTATGAAGGATAAAGAAAAAATGTTAAGAATACCTGTTTATAAATTGGACAGACTAGAAAAAATAGGGGATTTAACTAGTGTATACGTACCTAAAGTGGATAAAAAACAAAAAAAGGTATATGATATTAATGATTTATTAAACATTATGGAAAAATTGAGAAGTGTTGAAGGCTGTCCTTGGGATATTAGACAAACTTATACCTCTTTAAGAGAAAATGTTATTGAAGAAGCTTATGAGGTAGTAGATGCTGTTGATAATGAGGATATAGATGGTTTAGCTGAAGAATTAGGGGATCTGCTATTACAAGTAGTTTTTTATAGTCAAATAGCTAAAGAAGATGGATATTTTAACTTTATAGATGTAACAACAGCAATAACTAATAAATTAATTTCTAGACATCCTCATGTATTTAATGAGAAAAAACTAGAAAAATCTGAGGAAGTAGTGTATAATTGGAATCACGCTAAATTTAAATCGAGAAACCTTGAAAATTACACAGATAGGTTAAAGGATATACAAAAGCTACCCGCTCTTATGAAAAGTTATAAAGTACAAGAAAGAGCAAGTGATATAGGTTTTGATTGGAATAATGTTGACGGTGCATTAGAAAAGGTAAAAGAAGAATATTTTGAGGTGTTGGAAGCTTTGGAATTATTTGAAGGTGGTGATGCTGAGGCGATTGAAGAGGAACTAGGAGATTTGTTGTTTTCGGTTGTAAATGTCTGTAGGTTTCTAAAATTAAATCCGGAAGTAGTTTTAAATAAAACAACAAATAAATTTATTAAGAGATTTGAAAAAATGGAGATCGAAAGTGAAAAGATAGGAAAAAATTTAGAAGAAATGACCTTAGAGGAGATGGATGTACTTTGGAATAAATCAAAGGTACATAAAAAGTCATAAATTGTTTAAAACTAAGGCATGGTATTTTATATTTTAAAATGAGGAGGAATATTTTATGAATAAGGCAGAATTAATTGCTGGTATAGCAGAAAAAAGTGGATTAACAAAGAAGGACGCAGAAAGTTCATTAAATGCGTTTATGGAGGTAGTACAAGAAGCATTATCAGAGGAAGAAAAAGTACAACTTGTAGGCTTTGGAACTTTTGAAGTAAGACATAGAAAAGCAAGAGAAGGAAGAAACCCAAGAAATCCGGAAGAAGTTATTCAAATACCAGCTTCAAAAGCACCTGTATTTAGAGCAGGGAAATCACTTAAAGAAGCAGTTAATAAGTAAAAAATCAGGTCTCAGACCTGATTTTTTTACTTATAGATAAAGTTAATTGAAAGGAGAGAACTATGAGAATAGATAAATTTTTAAAAAATTCAAGAATTATTAAAAGACGTAGTGTAGCTAAAACAGCCTGTGAACAAGGACGAGTATATATTAATAGTAAGGAAGTAAAGCCTGGAAGTATAGTTAAAGTTGGAGATATTATTGAAGTTGAATTTGGAACAAATAAGATGAAGGTAGAAGTATTAAAGATAGGAGAAAATATACCTAAAAATAAGGCAGAAGAAATGTATAAAGTTTTTTAAGATATTACTTTTGTAATAAAAGCCCCTTTTTATTCATAATATTTATATAGGAGTGGATGAGGAGGGATATATATGGAAAATAACAAGGTAACCTTCAAAAGTCAAAATGTATCTTTAGAAGATAGAAAAAAACTCTCTGTTACTGGGGTAGAACAAGTGGAAAGTTATAATGATAATACTATAATACTTATAACTATAAAGGGTGTAATAACTGTAAAAGGTGAAGGGTTAAATATAAATAAATTAAATTTAGATGATGGAAATGTAAAAATAGATGGTTCTGTAAATGGAATAGTCTATAGTGGTAGAGAAGGCAGTACAAAGGGAAAATTATTTGAAAAAATGTTTAAATAATTTGGGGCGAAGATTATGGACAATTCTTTAAAGGTTCAAAGTTATATTTTCTTAACTTCAATATATGGTGGACTATTAATTGGAACTGTTTATGACTTATACAAAGTATTTAGATATTTTTTGAAACCTAAAAAAATAGCTACTCTTATTGAAGATATACTATTTTGGATAGTTATTACAATAATAGTTTTTTCCGTACTAATAAAAAGTACCTGGGGGGAGTTAAGAGGCTATATTTTTGTAGGGTTATTTATAGGAGCTTTTCTGTATTTTAAACTAATTAGTAAGATTGTATATTCTTTATTAGTAAAATTGTTTCAGTTGATAATTTCGATATTATCAATTCCTGTTAATCAAATAAAAAAGCTTGCTAAACCCTTTACTAGGAAAGTTAAAAAAACTAATAAAGTACTGAAAGAGATGGGAAAAGATACTAAGAAATACATTTCTATAATTTCTAAGAAAAAATAAAGGGGTTATTCAAAAAATGTAGAATATTTACTATAGGTGGTGGTTTTATGGCGAAAAAAAAGAAGAAAAATAATTTAAGGTTAAGACATTTGATATTAATATTATTTTCTATCTATGTAGTTACTACTTTTGTTAGCCAGCAAAAAACTATAAGAGCCTTAAAAACTGAAAAAGCAATGAAAGAAGAAGAAATCGTTAAGTTAAAGAAAGAGGTTAAAGAATTAGATAAGGAAATAAAGGATAGTGATAGTTTAGAATTTGTTGAAAAAGTAGCAAGGGAAGAACTAAACATGGTAAAGCCTAAGGAAATCATTTATGTAGATCAAAATAAAAATAAGAACCTTTTCTTTAAAACGAGAAAGCCATAGACAGAATTGACATATAAGTTTATCTGATATATACTTATATGGACAATTATATTATAAGGAGGAGTTTTTTATATATGCCCGTTACTGTAGGAGAGGTAGTTGAAGGAACTGTTACTGGTATAACTAATTTTGGTGCATTCGTTCAGCTAGCTAAAGGGAAGACTGGTTTAGTCCATATTTCTGAAATATCTGATGATTATGTAGAGAAAGTGAGTGATTATCTTAAAAAAAATGAGAAGGTTAAAGTAAAAGTCCTTTCTGTTAATAAAGAGGGAAAGATAAGTCTTTCTATTAGACAAGCTAAACCTAAAACTGCAAACCCAGTGGAAGTAGATTGGGGAAAAACAGATGAGAGACAAAAGTATTTGTCTTTTGAGGATAAGTTATCTAATTTTATGAAAGAGAGTAGTGAGAGACAAGATCAATTGAAAAGTAGAGAAAGTAGAAAAGGGTATGGTAACAAAAATAAAGTGAGATAATAATGGACTTATAAAACCGGAATTAATTCCGGTTTTTATTATTTTAAACAACAAAATAATACATTAAATATCTTTTTTCAAATATAAAGGCTAGAACCTTGATACTTAGCCAAACTTCATATTAAACCCTTACTACTTTACCTTAAGGAAAAATAGTAAAATACTAAGGAAAGTCACATTATATTGTCTGAAAATTCTTTCTGAAAGGTGCCTAGTATTGACAAAAAATTTACTTTTTATTTGTTAGTATGTAGACAAAATATAAATAGAGGTGATTTATAATGTTGAAAATGGAAACGGCTCCATATGAAAGGAAAAGGACAGTAGATATAGGGAGTTTTACTAAGGAGGACTTATTTTTATGTATTATTAGCTTTTTTATTGCTAGGGCCCCTATTATTGATAATTTAACTCCCTTTGGAATAGGATTTTTATCGGCCCATTTATTGAACGGTATTAGTATAAGTATTCCATTATCAATAATTCTTGGTTTATTAAGTTTTCATGGGTTTAATGGAATAAGGTATATTATTTCTATTTTACTTATTATAATTGTGCATAATCATTTTAAGAAAGAAAAGAAATTATCTATATTAAATATGTCTTTAATTTCAGCAGGAACCTTCTCAGTTGTCGGGGTTTTTGGCCTGTTAATTACTAAGCAGTTTTATTTCTATGATTTATTTACAGTTTTATTTGAAGGATTAGTAGTATTTACTTTGTCATATATTTTTTCCTATAGCTATCCTATAGGAGTAAGTTTAGAAGAAAATACTACTAGGGAAACAATATTATGTACTTTTGCAACTTTAGCATTGGCGCTGTCCGGTATAAATATTAGCTTAATAGGAATATCACTAAAAAGTGTAATCAGTATTTTACTAGTCTTATCTTTTGGTTACAGTGTTGGACCAAGTTGGGGTGGGGGTATGGGGATTACTATAGGGCTAATCTCCTATATATCTAGTCCTGAGATGCCTTTTCTTCTATCTATATATGCTCTTTCTGGGTTGCTATCAGGGGTTTTTAGGGATTTGGGAAAAGCTGGTTCAATAGCAGGATTTTTATTAGGTAATAGTATTATGAGTTTCTATATTAATGGATTTAGTACAAGCTTTTTAAAATACAGAGAAATAGGATTAGCAATTGGATTATTTTATTTATTTATAAATTTCTTACAATCTGAAATGTTACAGGGGATTGAAGAAATACCAATTATAGAAAAGAGAAAATATGCTTTAGAGAAGAAGGAGAAAATGGCTTTAGAAAATTTGGAGAATATTTCAGATATTTTCAAAGAGCTAGGTTCCATATTTAAAGAATCTACAGAAGAAGAAAAAGCTGTTGATTCTTTAGACTTATATGGATTTGTAGATAAGTTAGTAAATAGTGTATGTAACGAATGTGCTATGAAAAAGTTTTGTTGGGAAGAAGATTTCTATATAACTTATCATTCTATGTTTAAATTAATAGAATTAATAGATAAAAAAGAGTGTTTTTCTGATGAAGAGTTACCAAAGTTTTTTAATAAAAAATGTGTGAAGAAAAATGACATAGTACAGAACGGATATAAACTTTATGATGTCTTTAGAGTGGAATATAAATGGAAAGAGACTATGCTAGAAACTAGGGAACTTATATCTGAACAACTAGAAGGTATATCAGAAATTGTGGATGATGTAACAGATAGAGTAGTTAGGGAACCTATATTTAACGAGGATTTAGAGGAGATTATTCATCTTTCATTATTGAAGGAAAAAGTAAATGTCTTAGATGTAAGGGTCAGTGAGTTTCCAAAAGGTGATTTTGAGATAGATATAGGAGTGGGGAGAAGTTCAAAGCCTGAAAATAGCTTGGATAATGTTAAAAATATTGCATCAAAAGCTATAGACATACCTTTGAAAAGTGATTTTAATATATATAAGAATAGGGGGGACAAAGGAAGGTACAAATTAATTAAAGCTAATAGATATGGTGCTGTAACAAAAATTGCAAAGAATAATGCATCTAAAGCATCTGTTTCAGGGGATAGTTATACTGTTGGGGAGAGGAAGAATACGTACTTCAATGCATTAAGTGATGGCATGGGCATAGGTTTAAAGGCAAATAAGGAAAGTGCGGCTGCTATTTCCGTACTGGAAAAGTGTTTAGAAGCAGGGTTTAATGAGGAAATTATACTAAAAACTATAAACTCTATGTTAGTACTTAAGTCCAATGATGAAATTTTCACAACCTTGGATATTTCCTTATTAGATTTATACTCAGGTAAATTGCAACTCATAAAAACAGGAGCAGCGTCTACTTTTATAAAGAGAAAAGATAGAGTAGAAGTTATAAGCTCCCAATCCCTACCGGTAGGAATATTAAAGGATGTAGACTTTCAAGGATATGAGACTTATTTAGAAGATGGAGATTTTTTAATAATGATGTCCGATGGTTTATTGGAGGCAAATACTCAGACAGAAGAGAAGGAAAGATGGATGAAGGATGTTATAAAGAATATAGATACAATGAATCCAGAAACTATGGCTAATGGTATTTTACAAATATCGGAGGAGGTAAGTAATGGTGCCATAAAGGATGATATGACAGTATTAGTAACAAAAATGTGGAAAGTATATTAAAGGGACAAGTATTTAAATAATGAATATATGGTATAAATAGAGGGTATTAGTATTATTAAGGGAGGTAAACTGGAAAAACTGTCCTATGTCTTCTTTAAAGGGGAGGCTTTGGGACAGTTTTTAAGGTATAATAGTAATGAATATAATTTAGGTTCTTTAGTAAAATTGATTTATTGTAACAATTATGATATGAAATATATTGGGACAATGTAATTTATTTTCTCATGTAAAATCTATGTAGGTGATATTATGGAAGGAAAGGCATTAGAGACTATAAAAGATTATAATTTAATAGATGATGGAGATCAAATAGTTATAGGAGTATCTGGAGGGCCAGATTCTATGGCCTTACTATATATTCTTTTAAATATTAAGAAAGTTATTCCTTTTAATATTTATGTAGCCCATGTTAACCATGGAGTAAGAGGAGAAGCCGCTAATAAAGATGAAGAATTTGTAAGAAATATTTGTAAGGATTTAAATTTGCCCTTTTACAGTACAAAGGTTAATATGGATGAATATGCAAAAAAACATAATATGACTGGAGAGGAGGCAGGTAGAAAGTTAAGGTATGATTTTTTTAGAAAGGTACTAAAAAAGTATGGCAAAGGGAAGATAGCTGTAGCTCATAATAAAAACGATCAAGCAGAAACATTAATTATGCGTTTTATGAGAGGGACAGGTATTGATGGGTTGAAAGGTATACCCTATAAAAGAGGTAATATAATAAGACCATTATTAGATATAAATAGGGATGAAATAGAGGCTTATATAAAGGAAAATAAGATTGAGACTAGATTGGATAAAACCAATTTAGAGCCTATGTATAATAGAAATAAAATTAGGTTAGAACTAATGCCCTATATAGAAGAAAATTTCAATCCAAATATAGTAGATACATTGGCTAGATTTTCTAAGTTAATGTCTATTGATAGTCAATTTTTAGATAAACTTACTAGAGAAACCTATACTAAAGTAGTGAAAAAAATAGGAAAAGATAGTATAATTTTAGATAGAGAGAAATTTAGTTTACTACATATGAGTATGAAACAAAGATTAATAAGAAATGCTTTAGAAGAGATACAAGGGAACTTACAAGGTTTTACAGAGGGGCACATTAATGGTATGATAAAATTATTTTCCCAGGGAGACACTGGAAAGACCATTAATTTAATTCATAATATAATAGCTAAGATAAGTTATGAAGATTTAATTATAGAAAAGGAAAGACTTTTGGAAAGGAAAGACTATTTCTATAAATTAAATATTAATGGTAGCACTTACGTAGAGGAACTAGATTGTTATTTAAAAACTAAGGTACTTTCTAAAGAAGAATGTGAAATAGATTTTAGTAATAGGTTTATAAAATACTTTGATTATGATATGAT
>NFYZ01000897.1_pt1 | contig 27877 bp, 41 predicted proteins | sample 1092561 | NCBI WGS metagenome assembly NFYZ01 (sample SAMN03609887, study PRJNA323583) | gut metagenome | isolation source: feces | host: Rattus norvegicus | place: Malaysia | collected 2013 | reverse complement strand
CTACACTTTTAGTCCCCCCACCACTTTTGAGAGAAAAAACAAAAATAATCTATAAACCTTTTATCAAAAATAAAAGAAAATGAAAAAAGAAGATATTATTACAGCTGGTATCTCGGAAGAGATTGCTGCATTCGTTATGAGTGAGCAGCGTAACAACCGTACCCTCAACGTTGAAGGTATGGAAATCGGAGATAAAATCACTATCACAGGTATCGCTGACAAGCCTTCGGAAAGTGTGATTGACGGTCAAAGTCGTCAATGGGTTGACGTCCTCACTACTGGGGACAGAAATACTATCTCCATCTCGCGCCTCGTCGGTACTGCCAAACGTAACAAATACTTTGCCGAGGGTCGCCCCGAAACCGAGGTTATCTCCGGTGGGTACGACCCTGCAAAGGTGCTGACTCTCCCCAACCGTGAGGGTGATGCACTCGTAGAGGTTATGTCCAAGCATATCGGCAAAACCTATCAGGTTGTCGCTATTGCTGAAAACTGTGGCAATTTCGACCAGACTTTCTATCTCTTCGCCGAGGTCTAATCGGGTTGAGCAACCGTATAGGTTGCTCTTCCCCTTTTTATGATTTTGTAAGGATTGTAAGTCTTGATGGAGATAATAACAATCTATGGCGAAATCGAGAGGTGGAAAATCTTTTCAGAAGGGCAAACCTACTCTCTTGAGAAAGACAGCTTAGTCTATCCTCGAGAGAGAGGTTGGTTCCAACTGGAGAGGTCTGGAAATAGATGGAAGTTACATCGTATGCTTAGAGAAGCAAGAGCAGAAATCTATCCTGATTGGACTGAATAGGAGAGATTGATGTGAATTGATTTTGTAAGTATTTGAGAGAGCATAAGTATGCTTAAAGGGAGGAGAGCGAGCGGCATCACAAGCATGCCCTTTTCCAAGAAAATCCCATTTCCAAAAAACTCACTCTCAATTATTGAGATAATATACGAGTACAAAACATTTCCGAAAGCTTCCATAAAATTTTCTATAAGGTTTTTAACTAGTTTTGTCGAGAGACAAGACTAGCTGTAATGCGACTTATCTAATTAGGTAAAGAGTTCCAAGTCTCTAAACCAACGCAGAGGACAGCAAATAACAGACATAGCCAGTCTTTGTACTGGACACCAAGGTTTCCGGTGTAACAGTGAAATCAGTGCCTAGAAAGCATCAACAGACAAGTTGTTAAAAATCCGGTTATCATGCTAGTAATAAATGGTCGGTAGTTGGTTCCGTAAAATGCCCAACTGAGGTTGCCTATATAGGCATTTCATCAAGAGTCGCGAATCTTGGTGAGACAATACAATGATAGGTATAAGAAAGGTCTCCTTATACACTCGAGCTATCAGAAGTATTGCCATTAACGAGACCCCGATAGTTAGATAAATTGCATAAGCAATTTTGAGTTTCACAGGTAGAAATGAAACTATGTATAATGTCGCCAATGAACGTTCCAAGCCGTTATATAAAAGACAGAGGATACATAAACAATTGCACTTTTCCTACATTACGTGCTCAGGTGAAAATCCGAAATTAAATAAAGTAGCGTTACTAGAGCGAGAAACTAGTCGTATAATTCTCTTCGTAAAGTATAAGAATTGGCTAATAGGAAAGACTATCATTTTTATTTGTAAACTCAAAAACCCCAAACGATATGAAAACAGAAATCTTAACCTCCGGAACTCCAAAAGTTCAGAGAACTTTTGGAGTCTCACCTAAACAGGCTGCTATTCGTGACATGCGAGCAGAAGGTCTTAACACGGCTGTGCTTGAACTCCGCAAGACAGTCATAGTAGAAGAAATCGAGGAATTTGTCTTTCGCTCAATAGACGATGGACGCATCCTTAACGGTATCACTCCAAAAAGCGCGGAGCGCTTCTTGGAGTGTATAGGCAGAAGAGTAAAGCGTACAATCATCTCTGAAACTACACGTATATGAAAGCGTCAGAACTAAGAGCAGGAGAGTATGGAATTGCTCTTGATGGCATTCTTGTCATCAAAGGTGATGCAGGCTATACAGTTGCCTACAATCATGAAGTAAAGCGATGCTATGAACTTCCTATTGATGTAGAAATCAAGGAAGTTAAGACCATTACCAACCAGGAGTTCATTGTCCAATTTGATGGAACTGTGGTTCTCACTTCAGCTGACAGGCTCAAAACTTTCATCGCTACAGCGGTTATCAACAACAAAGACACAAGACACATAACAATCACTCGCATATGAAGAAATTTCTTATAGCTATAGTTGTACTTATAATAGGTACAGTAGGGCAAATAAATGCAGAAGTTGTCCGCAACGGCAACACCTTTGAGACGGTTCAAACTTCTCAGACTGATGTTCAAACTCCTTATACTTGGAAGGACAAGGATGGCAAAGCCTATCCAATTTACATTTCCAAGAAGGGAGCTTGCTACGTCAAACGCATCTCCAAAAAGACTGGCAAAGAGTATAAATACTACTTGCCAAAAGAGATACAGGAACAAATCAAACAAGAGCTTCGAATGTGAACTCCTATGACTGGCTCTTTGATGATTCCGATATTATAAAGGATGCACTAGAGGAGAAATCTAATAGTGCATCCTTCTTAGTTGAGGAACCAATATGGACAACAGCTAGGGGAGATAAGATCCCTCTGTCCAAAATGGAAACCCGACATATTTGTAACTGTATCAGATTTCTTGAACTTCTTGAATCTAGGCATAACAGATTTGGACACTCCAAAAAGAAATTGTCTCTTGTAAAGTCCTGGCATCGAATCTTTCAAGAGGAGCTTGAACGAAGGAGAACTAGCCAACTTGAGACTAACTATTCTTTGTAGAATATAAAAGCGCAATGTATGACATTATAGTAACAATCTTTGCAATTATAGCTGTATCATACTTACTTAGTGCAGTAGTTGCAGCAGTTGCATCATTTTTTGACCCCAATAAATAAGCTTATTAAATGGACGATCGTAAACAGTACGCAAAGAAAGTGGTGATTAACATCATCCACTTTATGGCTCAGGCAGGAGCAGGAATTAAACCCTCTAAAGAGGAAATAGACCAGATCCCTAAAGAGTTTCACCAGGACATCATGACTTCTCTTATAGCAGCTCGTGAAGTCAAAAAGGTACGGGCTCTTGCTCTTATGGCTAAAGCCTTTCCTATTGGAGAAATCCTTGAGAAGGCAATGAAAGAGGCCGAGGAAAAGTCTAAAGAAGACTAAAAATTCCTAAATAATCTTCAATTTGGGTAGCCGTCTAATTATAAGGACGCAGACCTTTAAATAGGTTTGAAATCCTGTTCGAATCAGGCTATCCTTCTACACCACGTTTAACAATTGCTGCCTATAGCAAAGCCTAAATCGGATATGTCTCTATGAGATACGATGATAGGAACTAGTTTTAGGTCCATTGACGTTTCAAAACATTATATCGCTCTCTAGTCTGTGAAGATAGGAGAGTTTCTTATGGCTTTTCTGATTCCATAATATATAAAAAACTCAATAACTTTCCAAGATGTTGAGGACACCAGTTTCTTACTATTAAGAAGAAAATATCGAGCCAGTAGTAACTTATAAGATTATTGCATCATAATCTATAAGTAAACAAAGGGAACCTGGATAAACTCATATGAATTTACTTAAGAGCTATTGCAGTGCACATAAATAAGCAATAGAAGCTCAAGCACAGGTAGATTAATAATAAGTTTTAGGTGTAAAACACAAAGAAATCTTTTCCCAGTTTTGAGTGAATAATAGTAGCTCCAGATTAAAAACTGTGGTGGAGTGACCACGAAAGTGGTAATTTAATCCTAGTACTAAACAAATCCTACTAGGGGGTAAAATGACCATGCAGAAAATAGGTCGTAAATCCATCGTGATTGAGATAACAATTCTCAATCAGACCAATCCTCAGTCTCCTTTCGTGGTGAGATTGCAGGCTAACAAAAACCACGGAATTTGTGACATCGTTGTAGGAAGCAGAATTCTTCAGGAAATCGTTGACGAAAAGACCTGGCAAAAGAGAACTATAATGAGGTTCTCTCCTGTTAGCAAAGTTGGAGGTATTCTGTCATCCTTCCAGGGCTGTCAATATGATGATCCTGAAGTACTTGAGCGTCTTAAAAATGCTCTTAACGTTTTACTTAATGCCCTTTAAGTCATGAGTAAGAGATCCTTTAATCCGCAAGAGTGCATAGCTCCTCTGAATAACATCAAAAAAGCTATGCAGCTTACAGGTAGTCCGTTCAGCAAAGAGGCTATGCTCAACAGTCTGAAAGGCTGTGGTCTTCCAACCAACTCGCACTTCTGGAGCGTATTCCGCAAATCTGGAATTCTTCAGGAAGTATCCAAGGGACAGTTCATGTTCACAAGCAAAGACCCGATCTTCGTTGGTGAACTCATAAAAATCCAGAAGAAGTATCAGGAACTCTCTCGCCGCTACAGAGACAACAGCGCCCAGAAGCAGGATACTCCCAAGCCTGAAGTAAAGGAAGAAGCCCAGCATGAGCCTCCTGAGAACGATCCTTTGGCTCTAACCCAGTTCGCAATCGATCTCCTTAAGGAGCAGGGTTACCTCATCTTCGCTCCTACTAGTATTGAGTATACTCAGGTGTAATCATACAGTCCACAATTATCCATTATAAGGTAATTATGTAAAGATACTACTTATTCACAATTTTTAACAGATTTATTTTTGTTACTTAGAGTGAAAGTAGTATCTTTGCACTGCCTTCTTAAAAAATTATGCATCGTTAGTATAAAGGTTATTATGCCACACTTCCAATGTGGATATGTCAGTTCGATTCTGATACGATGCTCTATCGTTTTGGGTTTTTAAATGATAAGGTAACTAACAGCAAATTTAAATGTGAAATTAATAGCCATTGATAAAAAGTTACCTATTTATAGTACCGTAGGTACTACTTTCTTAATTTATAGGATAGGTCATAAGAATACTAACAGCATCTCATATTACTAACTGTTCTATCATAACAATTATTGGTTCAATATAACGGTATTCTGATTAATCGTGCTATCGTCTAATGGTTAGGACGGCAGATTTTCATTCTGTTAATCCGAGTTCGATTCTCGGTGGCATGACAAATGTTCCATAGAAATGAGGGATGTAAAGAGGATAGTCTGTTAAGATAGTTCGCTCCTATAGCTCAGTGGTAGAGCGTGATGCTGTTAACATCAGGGTCGGTGGTTCGAGTCCATCTGGGAGCGCTAAGGACTAATTTCAGACCACGAAATTCCAGCCTAGGCAAGAAGCATACGGGATATTGTAAGGATTAGAGAGTAATCTCTAAGTGCTCGATGTCTATTTTAGTCCTTAATTGGGCCCTTAGGATCAATTGGCTAGACCACCTCTTTTGCAAGGAGGAAGTATGGGATCGTACCCCATAGGGTCCACTTCTTACTGCTGAAATGGATCTTTTATAACACAAACTAGGCAGTTCGTGAGAATAGTCTAGTTTTCTTTTTAAAGAGAACTCTAGAGTAACTGATGTCACCCAGGACTGAAAATTCCTGAGGTTATAGTTCTAGTCTATGGGTTCATAAATGGGAGAGTATACCGTAACTGGTAGCGGGCGAAACTGTAAATTTCGTGTCTAACGACTCTGGGAGTTCGAGTCTCTCCTCTCCCACTATATTGTCCCTTGGTGTAATGGTTAGCACACAACATTTTGGATGTTGCTGTAGAGGTTCGAGTCCTCTAGGGACAACTAAACTTTTACTGTATGAAGAAAGAAGATTTATTCCTCTTACTTGTATTACTCTTCTCATCTACTATAGTAGGCTGCCTTGCAGTCAATGGAGAGGTTCCCGACGAACCGTTGAAAACTCCTATAGGGTTCATTAATAGAGAAATAAGTTATGATACAATTAAAGATGTACATTTTATAACTAAAAATCACAACAACAATGAAGAAACTCGTATTTGCGTTCGTAATTATGCTCGGAATGGGACTTACATCATGTGGGACAAGTTCTGAGAAGAATACTGAAACAGTTGATACTGCAGAAGTAGTTACTGACAGTGTTACATCTGCTGATACTCTTGTAGTTGACACAGTAGCAGTTGATTCTGTTATGTAAAATCTCCAAAGTTTGAAAGTGTGAAGCACTTTCTAACAATAGTAGCCTTACATGCTTCACTACTATGAAAAGTGTAAAGACATCTTTACACATAACGAAGCTGACTATAGACGATTCGGTTAACGGTTAGGCCGCGTGGCTTATATCCACGCTACGGAGGTTCGACTCCTTCATCGTCTACTATCCTAAACTTATAACAACTAGTTATACGTTAATATACGTCAGGAACTAGTTTTAATTTTAATATAAACCCAAATAGATAAAGATATGTATTACATTTTAAAAGCAAGCCCAAAGGCTTTCATCATTGTTATGCCGAATGATGAACTGGTAATCACTCCAGATTATGCAAGAGCAACACAGTATAATACCATAGGTGAAGCTATGAAGGCTGCTGCAAATGTGAATGGTGCACTTGGTTCTCACCTTGTAAAAATAGAATCAATAGGATGATGGAATTCTTAGACCATATGATGTTCGTCTGCTTCTCAGGAGTAGTAATAGGACTTATCTTCCTTATAATTGGGGGAATATCTGAATTCATTGATTATCTTTCTAAAGGAAAATTCTCAGCATGGATTGTTAACTTATTTAAAGAATAGAATGGAAAGAATAGAGATGTACGTTGGATGCGGAGAGCGTCTTAACGACATGTGCGAAGAGCTTAACAAGTACTATGTTCGTGAAAAGTATCGTAGAGAGAAAGCAGGAATTACTGAAGATTTTATTGTCTATGCAGTATTCAATGGTATAGAAATCCTTCACACTGATACTCCAGATGAGATCTCAGTCAAAGTTACAGGCAAAACAATTGCCGAAAGAGAAGCTGCTAAGAAAGCATGGAGAGAAGAATACGATCGCAAAGAAAGAGAGCATCAGGCCAGGATTCCTGAACTCACTAAGAAATATAAGAAGGAAGCCCGAGGAGTGATTCCTGAAGACAAGCTTGAGCTGTGGGATGAGATAGTCCCCATCCGACTCAACGACCTTTACAGAGGAATGGAACTGGAGGAGTGGCTCAAGATGATTCGTGTTCTCAATGAGGACAAGCCGAAAGAAAAGCGCTTTGCTACCTGCAAAGAAATATTCGACAATGCAGGTCACTCTGGAATGTCTGGAAGCTTAGTCCTTTCTGGACTCTGTAGATTCCATCCAGACGGAAGAGAACTTGCAGAACTCATAAGTAAGTAAAATACCTCAGTTTCTAGTAATCTATAAACTAGTGACCTTTCCGCACTTTCAACATGAAAGATAGGGCTTGGCATAGCCTAATAAATGTACAGGCTGCATGATTTGTCCGTGAGGATAGGTCATTACGTGCTTTCGTGTACTTCGCGTAGCGAAGCACACTCCTGCACATTGAGTAGCGACAGGAACTGCTAAACCTTTAGATTGAGGTAACTCTAGAGGAAAGCAGTTCCTTTTTGGTCTCTAAGCATTAAAGTGATGCACGAAACTTTTAATTTCGGGAAGAAGGAGCGTTACCTTCAGAGACCACTAATTAATGAAGGTTTAGATATGAAAATATTATTTGGAATCTCCTTTACACTTTATGTAATAAGTGTGATTATAACTGCGTTTGCAATAGCAACTAATTACAATAATTTAGCTTCTTGTGGTACAATTCTTCAAATAGTATTTATACTAACCACTTTTATAACTAATTATTATCTTAATAAACAAAAATCATAAATTAAACAAGTGTTCAGAGAAAGTATGGACAGACTCATAGCCTACTAGTCAAGGTCATTGCCGTCCAATATAGTAGTATTATTGGCTTCATGCGCAGGAGTAAGATGTAGCTAGCACTTGTTATATTTTTTTTTATAGTTCCGGAAGGCTTCTTTTTGAAGCATACTAGAAGGACTTTTGCAAGAATGTATCGTGGATAGTACGGAACTAGGATGTCGACATACTTCCGTGCAGGAGATACACAAACAATCTTCTAATCCTATAATAGAAAGGTTTTGGATTGTTATTTAGGGATATAGCTCAGTGGTAGAGCGGTGGTCTCATATGCCATTTGTCGTTGGTTCGAATCCGACTATCCCTACTAGGTCTGCCGACCTAATTTTAGTTTTAAACAGCGTAAGACTATAAGAGTACATACAGCAAATCATCTATCAAGCATCAATCTTGTAAATTGAACTAGCTAAACGTTGTACTCTGACTTTCAAAAATGGGCATCTATTAACTTTTAAAGAAAACAACATATATGTTTAATAAAAAAGTTTCAACTCTACTCAACTCTCCAACAGAAGAGGTTGAGAATGCATTCATTAGAGAGGGCTTGAAAGCTTCTAATGAAACTTTGTCTGGAAACATGGCGCTTAAGTATTCTACTTCCGGAGACGATTTCGTAGACAACTTTGCTGCTATATCCTATTTCAAGAGTCCTCGTTCTTATAAAGAGGTTTCCGAGGATATGCAGAAACTCTGGGGTCAAGATCCTCTAAAGTGTCTTAAGCTGGCAATCTACATCCGTATGATTACCCGTAAGCCTCAAGTGCTTGAGCACTTTGGAATGGAAAAGGCGCAAGTCCTTGAAGTCCAAAGAGGTCAAGGTCTTCGCCACGAAGGAATACTTCGTATGCTCTGGTTGGCAATCAACCACCCTGCCACATTTACCCATAACTTCTGCTACTTTATTGCAGCTGGTTCTTGGAAGGATGTGATAACTATGTTGAACTTGGACCTCCAATTCCACGGATGGGAAGGGCGCAAGCTTAACTGGAAATTCTTCAAGAATGTAATCTATGCAGGACTTGCTAATCCTAATACTACCCACCTTGTGAGAAAGTATCTTCCTACTATCCGTACTAACTCTAAGAGCAAGACGCTTGAAGCCCAAGCGGATACTCTTATAGGAAGATGGTTAGCAAGAAACCTCTTTAAAGAGGAGGACAAGGTGTCTGCATACAAGAACTATCGCAAACTGAAATCCGAGGGAGTTGCCCATGAATGGCAGCAACTTATCTCTAAGGAACTCTATAAGGAGATTAAGTTTGACAGGATAGCAGGACGAGCTCTTCAGCTCATTGTGAACTCTAAGTTCCTTGAGAATCATGGTCTTCGTGAAGACTATCTAAAGTGGATACAGTCCAAGACTACTGCAAAGTATACTGGATTCGTGTTTGAGCTGTTCAAACCTCTTGAACCACAGAGGTATGACTGGAGACAGAATGGATATATATATCAGGAGCTTGATGAAGCTTCCAAAGCTACAATCAATGCTCAGTTTGCAGGCCTCATTCAAACTGCTAAGGACGGAGCTGATACACAGACACGTTTCCTTGTAGCTAGAGACATCTCAGGTTCTATGACCTCTGAAGCAACTGGATGCAGAATGAGTTCATATTCTGTTGCTAAAGCAATGGCTCTCTACTTCTCGGAGTTCTTAACTGGACCCTTTGCAAGTTCTTACGTGGAATTTGCAGATACCTGTAATATGGTACAATGGAAAGGTGAAACTCCTGTAGACAAGTGGATGAATGACCGAAGTGCTAACTGTGGAAGTACCAACTTCCTTGCTGTAGCTAGGCTGTTTGCTAAGCTTAAAGGAAGAGGTGTCTCCGAATCTGATTTCCCGGAAGGATTGCTCTGCGTGAGCGACGGAGAGTTCAACTACTGCGGTAAAGCTACAACCAACTTCACTGCCTTCAGAGATACTCTCAGACGTGCTGGATTCTCAGAAGAGTATGTCAAAAGCTTCAAACTGGTCCTCTGGGATATTCCCAATGGATATTATGGCAAGAGCAAGCCTACCTTTGAGGACTTCGCTGATGCCCCAAACTGCTTCCACATCTCTGGATATGACCCAGCAGTTGTGACTTTCCTCATGGGTAAAGGATGTAATCCTTGCAACTCTAAGGAACTGTTTGAGGCTGCTATGAATCAAGAACTTCTCAATAAACTTGAAATAAAAGACTAACGAATCAATCAAAAGATATGTCACAAAAGATGAATACTCTGCTCGCAAAAGTCGAGCATGGAACCTCACGGTTCAGCAGAATGATTGCTGATTATGGTACATTCTTCAAAAAGAGCCAGGGAGCCTTCCTTGGTGTTAAAAAGACTTTCGTTCCTCGAGATGGTTATGTGGAAGATTCTCGCTATGTGGGAACCACTAAGGTCACAACCACCGTAGGTGAGAAGCTGGAATGGTTCGAACAGCAGGCAATTCCTTTCCTTAAGGATCTCTTTGCTGTAGAATCTACCAACTCTAAGGATGCCAAGAAAGTAGAGCTAGTTGTGGATGGAGTATCTTTCGGATTCCTCACCGCTCTGGACCTCATGCGCCTCAAGAGTCTCCTCAGTAAGAAGGAATGGGATGATATGTATAATAACATTCCTATTCGCTCTGATTCTGAAATATGGGAAGATTGCACTGATCCTGAATATGCAGGTCGCGAAATCTTCCAGACTCCGATGGCAAAAGGCGTAACCCGCACTACAGAATCGGAGGAAGTTATCCTCAAAGATCCGAACCTCAACCCGGATAAGCTTCCTGCTAACTACAGCGCTCGCACTACTATCAAGAAGAAAACAGTGGATACTGGTGACTATACTCTCCAGAACTTCACAGGAGCCTGGACTCATCGCCAGCGTGCTGAACTTCTCAATCGCAGGAGCAAGATCTTGGCGGCAGTAGTAGAAGCTCTAAAGGAAGTGAACGACGTCCCCGCAGAGAAAGAGAACCTTGACGTTAAGGGTCTCATAAACTATCTGCATCACGGTAAGTGATAAAAATAAAACAACATATTGACTAAAGCTTTAGCTTGAAACGTGTGCTTCGCTACGCGAAGTACACTATGACTCAGCGTAAATAAAATCCTAGATACGTTAGTAAACGTATACTTTGCGGGCGCAAAGTATACTATTCAGCATCGAGTCAAAAGCTTTAGCTTTAGCCTTACAGTAGCAGACCAATAGTTTGGATAATATTAAATTATTAACCTGATAATCGCGGGTTCGAATCCCGTCTCCGCGTCCAATTTAAAAAGACAAACACATATCGCGGAGTGGTGAAGTGGTTTAACACATCAGGGTCCTATATACATAGCATTACTTTAAGGCTATTGAACGTCTAACTACACCACTTGGGGCTTATTATTAAGGATTTTTAAAATAGGCTCTGGGGGCTTAGCTTAACTGGCAAGAGCACATGATGAGTGTAGATGGGAGTTCGAATCTCCCAGCCTCCACAAACATAAACGGATACGAGAACAGGTATATCGGGTTGGTAGCCATAATAGTGAGCCGACTGGTCTAAGCGTAGTTCTAGGTTGCTTAGTCGTATGGGTTCGAGTCCCATTCCGTTACTACTTATAATAATAGTATAACTATCATATATTTTTCCAAAAATAAATTATGAATTTTATGATATGAAATGTTTTCTTAGGACAAACTCTCCTGAAATAAGAAATAAAATTGAGGAGAATGGGATAGAAATATGTATATGTTGTACAGTCCCTATTGCAGAGTGGTTAGATTATTCAGAGGTAACACCTAATCTAGTACATGGTATTTATCCTGGAGATGATAAGGAAGAATGGGGAACAGAAGGACTCTTTGGTAATAAAAAGACCTTCAAGGACATATATCTAAAAGAACACAAGGATTTTATAGACTGTGGAGAAGACGTAGACCTCTTTATAGAAACTATAAAAGCCGAATCAAAATAAATTAATGTATAGGAGACAAGTTGTTACGTTAAGTCCTGACAACACACCTTCAATGTAGATAACTACCCTTTGAGCATTTAGTGTAATAGCACACCACACATTTTTCTTTATTGCCCTCTTAACTCAGTTGGTAGAGTACTTGCCTTGTAAGCAAGCTGTCGTCAGTTCAAATCTGATAGAGGGCTCTATAGCTTCCAGTTGCCGTTCATGGCTAAAACGGCAGGTTTTGACAATTGTTCTTTAACATATTGTTCGTACTGGTGGCAACGACATGCACACCATCGCCAAGCTAGCTGCGATTAACTAAATAGGCTAGTGGAGGCTGAAGACATCGGCGTAAAGCTTCAGTGACACTGTTATACTATAAGGTTTAAAATCCTTAAGCAAGATCCTAATTAGTAAACAGTAAAGTAGTAATCCAATCAGAACCTACTCTAAAAATAGATTGGCTAGTTAAGAGATCTAGACAAAACTCTTTATATCGCGGGGTAGTCTAAAGGTAAGATGCCAGGCTCATAACCTGGAGACAGTAATTGCTTGTGAAGGTTCGAATCCTTCTCCCGCTACTAAATAATTAGAAAGGAGATGCAATATAAAGTAGGTTCTATAGAGGGACATGATGTTATATATGTGCCTGAGCGTAATCAAATATTCTGCAAAAATACTGCAGTTAATTTCTCTACTATAGAGAGAATAATTCGTGGAAGCACAATGAGAGAAACAATTCCTGAAAAAGATCTCACAATCACTAAGGATATGGGAATAGTAACTCTTGGTTGCTTGACTACTACAATGGAAAATTGCCTTTCTATAAGGCGAAAAGTAAATAAACTCAAGTTATAAACAGACAAAAAAAAACAGATGTCAAAATCTATTTCTAAGGGTGTAACCTCAGCTAAAGGAAAAAGCTCTGTACTTGATCAGAAGGTCAACCAGTACGAGGAATCTATGAAGAATAAATTCATAGATGTAATGAGCGAACCTGGAGTTAAGTACGCAGACTGCCTCGACTACATTCAGAATGAAATCGACCAGTCAAAGAAGATGGCGAAGTTCTGCTACAAGATTCCTTGTTTCAAGAACGATGGTATCTACCAGCTCAATCAGGCTATTTCCGAAGTGTTCGGTTCAGTTGTTTCCAAGGAGGACAACAGCCCGTCTGGAGATCCCAACATCTCCACTGTGGACATCACTCTTGCCGATGGCACTCGTGTGAAAGCTCCGTATGGAGACATCTCACTCTCTGGTCTCGGTGAAGATTCTCTGATCTCCATCAACTATAACACAGATGAGCATGCTCTTCTCGTAACTGGACGTTGCCAGTTCCGCTTCTCTTCGTTGATTGACGACATAATTGAAGTCACCAAGAAGAACATCTCGACCAACTCAATCTACAAGGGACAGGCTCTCGAAATCACCGATATCAATGAGCCCAAGATCCTTGACCTCAGTAGCATTGACGATCAACTTATGATTCTCAGCGCTCAGACTGAGTATGATCTCCGTCCCATTCGTGCCCGCCTTCTCAACCCTGACAAATGTGTGGAGAAGGGAATTCCTCTGAAATTCGGTGCTCTGCTTGAGGGTGGTTATGGTACTGGTAAGACTCTTCTTGCCTTTAAACTCGCCCGTCAGGCTGTAGAGAATGGCTGGATCTTTATCTATCTAAAGGATCCTACTCTTCTTGCCGAATCTCTTCGTATGTCAAAAATCATTGACAAGTCCGGCCATGGTGCCCTCGTCTTCGTAGAAGATATCGATCAGGTAACCAGAGGTGATCGTGATTCTGCTATGCAGGATATCCTCAACACCCTTGATGGTGGCGATACAAAGGATATGAACGTAATCACTCTATTCACCACTAACCACATCAACCTGATCGAACCTACTTTCCTGCGTGGAAAGCGTATCGGCACTATAATCTCTATGGGCTCACTTGATGCCAAGACGGCAGAAGAGTTTATCCGTGAGTCATTCAAAATTGGTTGCTACACCATAGTGGATGATCTTACAGAGGTATGCAAGCTCATTGAAGACAACAACATCGCTCCTGCCTTCATGGCTGAAATCATCGAGAAGGTGAAGGCTATGATGGTACTTCAGGATCAGTGCGAGGTGAAAGCTGAGTATATCAAGTTCTCAGTTAAGTCCTATCTGCATCAGGTAGAACTGTCCCGCACCAAAGACATGTCCGTAACTCCTGAGAAGAAGTTTGTGGAAGCTCTTCGTGAAGTTCTTCATTCTAACAAGAATGAAGAAGAGCAGCGTGCTTTCATCAAAATGATGGAGTCAGCCCACGGAGAGAACATCAATGATTACCATGGAGAGTAATCTGAAATAACCTTTAAGAAGACTTACAGCAAAGTACACTGAAATTTTGTAACCACCACACAGAATAAATAATACAGTCTTCTGTATATAGGATTGTAGCTCAGTCTGGTTAGAGCAATGCCCTGATAAGGCATAGGTCTCCGGTTCAAATCCGGACAGTCCTACTTTAAAACTTAAAAAAGATAAAAATGGAATTACCTGACGTAAAAAGAAATGCTCACAATCAGATTGACCGCCTTGAAGGACAAGTTTTAGGAATAGTCCAAATCATGACAAGTGATACAGGTCAAGTAGCTGTGTGTGTAGGTGGAATACCTGATGTACTTATTAAAGTTATGGCTCAGGCTATGAGGGATAATCACCAGATAAAGGACTTATTCGAGGCTGCTTTATATAAGTCCAATGATACTGGTTTTAATTCAGGCATGAATTAATTTATAAAAGAAGTCTAACGGAAGCTTAGATTTATCGGTTCCTAATAATTCTTAATATATTCTCATCTTAGAAGCAAATGAGAATATATTAAGAATTTTGATCTACAAACATGAAAAATCTATAATTAAATATAAATGATTTTAATTATACTTGTTTCAACATTAGTGTTTTATTGTGCACTAATAGTTCTTAATATATTCTCGTTTTCTTCCGAGATAGAAGGTAAAGGTTTTGACCCTGAATCTCGTCATAGATTAAGTTGGTCTATTGCCTCATTTATTACATCTTCGTTATTTCTTGGTGCAACTATTACAGTATTGTATCTATATTTAACAAATCAATTATGCTAACAAGAATAATTCTCACAATAATGGGGATATTAACCGTTACGTCTATAAGTTTTATTATTTTAGCTATTATGCACGATGAAGGTTATATTAATAATGACAAATGGAAGAAAATATCCTCAATTATTCAAGCAGCACTCATAGTAGAGTTTATAGTTCTATTTATTAATATTGGTATTGGTATATGGATACAGTAGATATAATACTATCAATAGTATTTACAGTTACCCTTAATAGCGCTTAAAATTGCAATACCGGTATGTTGCTTATTCTGCTATCTTATCACTTAGATATACAACTTTATCTATTGGTTAGAACGCAAATTCAAAGTATATGACGATGACTCCGACTGAACAGCGACCGAGAGATTGTAAGCATTATAGGTTCTATCCCAATAGTATGTAGATGCACCGATGCGCTTACAATAATATGCCGTGCAAGATACTCATTAAGAATGTCTGCCTCGATTTCACCCCTAAAACCGAAAAAGATGGAAAATAATCAGACTCCGAGCGAGTGCAAACACTATTATTACGGAATGTGTGTTAAAACGTACTCTAAATACAAAGTGCTTGATTGTATGTTTTCATGCACATATCGTAAAAATAAACAAGATTGCCCTGACTACGAACCTAATGAGAAGAAAGACAATGAATAAATCAATATCTCGTGTTTGTAGTAATTGTAATTATTTTATTACTAAATAGAGTAAGTCATACTACTGTACGGCCTATACACTTTTCGTTAATTAAATGATAAAGCTTACTGGGAATTTACTTTAACAAAAGATAACTGCAAAGATAATCTTTAAATATGACTAAAGAAGCTTATAAACGTGCTCATGAAATAGAGTGTGAGTTACAACAGCTTGCTCCTGCTATAAGAGAACTTCAACAATCTGACCCACGAATTTCTTTTAGGAATATTGGTTGTCCACATAAAGGCTTACGTGAAGCTATTAGAGATTATGTCAATAACCGTGTGAATGAGCTTAATAAAGAGTTTAATGAATTATGATAGATAAGAAACTAAAAGAGGAATGGTGGGATATTCTTAATGGCAACCTTTTAGACAGGCCTATTTCTATGGCTCTACATACTCAAGAAGAGCTTTTTTATGAGTTTTTAGAGTATGCCTACGCCCTCGGCAAGCAGGAGAAGGACGCGGAGGATACCGTAACTATCGACAAAAAGGAATACGATAAACTCTGCAAATATCGCAGATATGCAGCTAATTGGTATTGGAACTTTACGACTTGTCCTGAATGTGGAGAATTTAATCCACGTGGCTATATCTGCGCTAATTGCGGTAACGATAAAAATTGAAACAAATGAAAGTACGTAGAAAATCAGACGGCGAGATAATCGGGGGTTGAAGGAGCTGTCTACAATATTAAAAATGGGAAGCCTTACCACAAATGCCTTTCTGACGGACATCATTACCCTGCGTCCGACCTTGACTTCAACGTTGACGCGGAGGAAGAGGAAGAAATGCTCTGTGTGAGCCGTAAGAGATTGTTGGATGCGTTCAACTCAGCCAAGATAATAGGGAGTTCTAAAATGAGTTCAAAGATGCTGGCTGGTGCCGCAGATATGTGCATCAATATATTCAACGACCTTTTCGGCTCCAAGTGTCTGCCGGATGAAGCTTGCAATATTGCAAGTAATGTTGCAAGCTCGGATACGAAGCCATCCGAGATTGAATCTCTACGCAATGACAGAGAAAAAAGGGTATATATCTGGGAATTGTGGATAAAGTAATTAAAATAAAGAATACCTCTCATCAGAGTAATAAACAAAAATAAATGGTTAAGATAGGAGATCGTATTAAAATAATTAAAAAAGATTCTCCATTATATGGGGAAGTTATTACAGTAACTGCGTTAGATAAAAACATTGAAACTAAAGTTTTAGTTAATTATCATGGAAGTCTTCTAACTTTCACAGAGTCAGATTTTGAACTTCCTATTAAGGCTGCATTTGAACCCATTTTTAAAATTCATGATAGAGTACTATATCATTCTATAGAAACAGGTTACTATTTTGATGCCAAAATTTTAGATATAGATATAAGTAAAGACAAACCATATTTACTTCTTGTTGAAGATACAGCCAATATATGGGTATATCCAGTCGAGGTTGAATGTAAAGAGCCTTATAAAAGACCTGAGCCAAAGTTTAAAATTGGAGAAGTACTTAAATATAGGAATCATATTTGTTGTATAATAGATAGAGAATATGAAATAGATAATTGGGTTTACTATCTCAAGTGTTTAGATAAGCTTGATTTAGATACTTATGTTAGTGAAAATATACTTGAAACTACAGAAAAAATTGATATGAGGAAAGAGTTTTTAATACCACAAAGAGAATTATCAGAAAAGAAAATCGTATCTATAATAGCTGCTGGTATACTTGCTAATCCTAATTTGGATCAAGAATATAAGAGTTACCTATTAAACTCTAAAGAACATAATATTACAAAAGAATCTTATGTTACTAAGAGAGCTTACAAATATGCAAAATCTATAATTAAATACGAGTGACTCTCCTTACCAGTGAATAGAATTGGTTGTTAGATTAAATACTAATTACTTCGGAAAATCTATTAAACAATTAGTTTTTATTCTTTTACATAACTGCCTCTGTGATGTAACGGATTAGCATATTTGTCTTCTAAACAAATCGACAGGGTTCGAATCCCTGCAGGGGTACTCACAATTTTATGGAGATTTCAAGCAAGTCTCTTGTTTCTACAAATAAACTTAAAGATTTGTTTAATATTAAACAAGAATGGAAGACAGTATTTCTAAAAGGTACAATCAGGTATTAGAACGCCTTAACTTGGACGGATGTCCTATGAATAACTACGATGAACTTGACATGGTTAGTCTTGTGGTAGACTTAGAAAGGACTTTCAATATACAAATCAGTGATTACGAAGCAGACAAACTATTCAGTAGTGGTTCCCACGAAGATTGGATAGAGTACATAAGAACTCTACTTTAAAATATGAGAATACATACAGCAATTTTCTACTTATATAATGAAAGACTAAGTTAACGTATTCTGAATTTAATCTCCGAAAATGTAGTGTAATGGGTAGCACACCAAGTTTGGGACTTGGAAGAGGCGTTCGAATCGCACATTTTCGACTAAACCTAAATTAAAAAGTGAGATGTCAAAAAGATTAAGAGGAATAAAAGGAACTTCTAAAAGTAGGGAGGTAACATTCTACTTTGATGATTGTTCCCATCTGACGTTTGATATATATGGTACAAAAGAAAATACTTATCTTTTAAGCGACAAAACACATAATGCTGAGGCATTCTATCAACTAGGAATAAATGATCCTCATAGCCTCTACAGAAAATTAGGTATTTTGTCTCGGGAAAAAGGAGATTGTCCAGAATGTAAAAGAGAAGATCTAGACAAAGTATTTGACTATCTTCTTAAGAACTATTCTGGGCAACTCATAGAAGAACCTAAGAAACTCAGCGAATGGGATTGGTTACTAGACTAACATACAAAACTTATTAAATAAATATGACACTTAAGATCACGTAGATCCCTTGACTAAGTAGTTTAGGTGGTCTATGTGCCATGCTGCTATGGGTGAGTGGTCGAAGCCGTTAATCTGCAAAGATACATCGTTGGTTCGAATCCAACTAGCAGCTCTAATTTAAATAATATTTGAAATATGAATGTAACAGATAGATATGTACTTTTATGGATTAAAACTTACCTAGACGTATGGAACAGCTAAAATATAAAGGATTAGTTGTAGATCAAGACAACAAACTCTGTTCTATAAACGGGGAAGCCATTGCTTTGTCCAAAAAAGAGTATGAGCTTCTTGTGTTTTTAATGCTGCATCCTAACTATGTTCATTCCAGGGAAGATTTATTAAAGGAACTCTGGGATAATTCTGTATCTATACGAACTGTAGATACAACTGTGTCAAGGTTACGTAAAAAGCTTCAAGAATATGGGGCTTATATAATAACTAGACTAGGATTTGGCTATAGCTTTAATAATAACTAAGATAATAATACAATGACTCAAGAAGAAATCAATGCTATACTCGGAGATAATACTTATCAAAGTAGTATAGAAGTTGTCCTTCCTCCCGAAGAAGAGGATGACTCCATGGAAGGAGACCCATTGGATATTGTAAAAGATATTTCAACTGCCGTCTGCTACCTTAATAAAAAGAAACTATGTACGGATCTTCTTAGGGAGTATAATATATCCCCAGAAGGTTCTTACATTTATAAAGTTTCTTCATATCGTATTGTAGTGGCTGCCCTGACTGATAACGAAAAAAGACATCTTACTAGAGGGCATAAATGGTACCCATTAGTTCAGTTTTGTAAACCTGGTAGAGAGAAAAACTGCTTGGGAAGTAAAGTCATAGGTACTATAGAATTAGAAGGCGAGACATTTAACGTCGTAGGAGGTTATGCAGCTTATGGCGGCGGTGGTGGTATTAGTAGCTTCATTTACGGTACCGGAGCGTCAGGCTCTTTTTTGCATATGGGGTTACAGTCGGTATCTTCCGAGCGTGTGGCAAAGTACATCTCTGAACAGTTTGGCCAACTTCTTGTTGAAGTTTATTGTAGTGGAATTAATTGTAATTGGAGATGGAAGAGCTAAAAGGAGACTTACAAAACTACGAGAAGGGTGGAGTAAAGGTTACTCAAGAGTACTTTTCTTCCATTCATCACATGCTAGCTTGCTTGGACAGTAGAGAAAACAATCAGGCTATGTATGATCAACACTCCTCTACAGAAGAAGAGGATAGTAAGTGGTCTGGAACTTCGAGTTATGAAGAAGCAGTAAAACTGCTGACCTGTGGATATACTGATATTCTTGAAAGACTTAGTCTTGGTATCAAAAAAGCTATAAAGAGTCTCCAAGACTATGACTTCAGCAAGAGCTCAATCGTAGAGGATGTGCAGGGAGCTGCACCTATAGTTCCTAACTACTTGAGAGGACTTCCAAAAACTATGAGCTATCGGCAACCAGTGTCCAAAAAGGTAAAAACCATTAACATTGTGTACGCATCTACTGCTAATTGGGGTACTGGAGCTGAGGAATTTATCGAAGCTGGTATTGCATTACTATCCGCTATACGAGCTATTGAGAAAAGCAATATAGCTATTAAACTTGATTGCATGTTCAAGAACTCCTATGAGGGCAGCGAAGCAGTTATTGGATCGGTAAGAATTAAGAACTACCGAGACAGGCTAGACCTCCAAAAGCTATGCTTCCCAATTGCTCATCCTTCTATGTTACGGAGAATTGGATTTAAATTCCTTGAAACCGTTCCCGGACTCACAAACAGAGGTTTTGCAGGTGGATATGGGCGTTCTCCTAACATGGATGAACTTACTAACTATCTGAAGTTGCAGGATAATACAGTTCTATTGAACTTCTATCTCGTACACAATGAATTGGACTGTGATCCGAAGAAAATCATAGAGTATATAAACGAAAAGGTGCAAAATAGATAAACGAATAGAAAAGAAAAAATGAAGCGAAAAACTGATATGGAATTGTCTCTCTTGGGAGAGGCAGTTCAAGCAGTTATAGAAGATGTAGTGAACAACGCTGTAACAAGTGATGTTAAAGACCGCATCTTCGACGCTGTGCAGGAGGATATTCTCAAGAAGTATGGTCCTCTCCCTGAAATAGTAGAAATAAGGACTGAAGGCAAAGAGCCTAAGCCTGTAACTGGCACATTCCATGAAGCGTTTCCGACTGTTGTTAAGCTGGTCGGAATGGATTTACCGGTATACCTTAGCGGAGAAGCTGGAACTGGTAAGAATGTGATTTGTAAACAGGTGGCCGAGGCTCTTGACATTCCGTTCTATTTCACAAATGCTGTAACTCAAGAGCATAAACTAACAGGTTTTATAGACGCTGGTGGTCATTACCATGAGACTCAATTCTATAAAGCTTTCAAGGATGGAGGATTGTTCTTCCTTGATGAGTTGGATGCTTCTATTCCTGAGGTTCTTATCATTCTAAATGCCGCTATTGCAAATAGGTACTTCGACTTTCCTACTGGAAAAGTAACTGCTCATAAAGACTTTCGTCTTATTGCCGCGGGAAATACTTATGGAACAGGTGCTGATAACGTGTATTCTGGTCGATATAGTCTTGATGGTGCTTCCATGGACCGATTTAATGTTATTCCTATCAAATACTCAAATAAGATTGAGAGAGCTGTAACTAACAACGATAGCAATCTTATTATGTTCTGTCATGCGTTCAGAGAAGTAACAAAGACCTCAAATATCAACTGTATCTTCTCATATCGTGCTCTTGATGCTATTACTCGACTGAAAGACGTGCTCCCCATCAAGGTAGCTTTGAAAATTAGTCTTATAAAAGGTATGGATAAGGATGACCTTATTCTCATTCAGAAGAGTATAAAAGGTGTTCCTGATTCCAATGAGTATCTAAGAGCTTTCAAAGAACTCTAAAAGGATGGAATGGTATTACATTCTAGGAATTATTTCCTATGGAATCTTTCTTCTCCAATTCTGCCTCTCTTTTATAGGAGGAGATACAGAAATGGATATTGACATTGATGTAGACTTAGATGGAGAAACTGACTTTTCCTTTAGTGATCTAATCTCTTTCAAAGGTTTAATTCACTTTTTAATGGGACTCTCTGGATGGCTTATGCTTACTCAGCAAGTTACTCCTCTCAATGTCATTGTTGCATGTGCAATAGGATTTTTCTTCATGTTAATCCTTTATTATGTCTATAAACTTGCACTAAATCTCCAATCTATTCCTACTAGAAAAGAGGGATTAGGATTGGTTGGTTCTGCTGCTACTATCTATCTAACGATGGAAAATATCTCCGAAAAACACTGTATTTGTACTATATGCAATGGTGGTGTTACTGAGGAGATAAACTGTGTTTCTTCCTCTCCAGTCAAAGTGGGAGACATACGTATCATTCTTGATTACAAAAACGGAATTTATTATATTTCTTAAACAAACATGTTAACATCTAGTTTATTTATTGCGGGAGCTGTAGCTATCCTCGTAGTCCTGACCTTAATTGGTCTCATGTCACGTTATCGTCGTTGTGCAAGCGATGAAATCCTTGTAGTATTTGGTAAAGCTGGGAAGAAAACCCAGAAGAATCCTGAGACTGGCAAGGAGGAAATTGTAATCCTTCCCTCTAAGATCATTCATGGAGGAGGTACCTTTGTCTTCCCAGTAATTCAGGACTGGAAGAAGATGTCTCTCAAACCTCTCCAGATTCAGACTTCTGTTGAGGGTGTATCTAGCCAGATGATTAAGGTAAGGATTCCTGTAACTTTAACTACTGGTATAGGTACTACTGATGTTCTTATGCAGAACGCTGCAAGTAGGTTCCTGACAGCTAACTCTGAGGAAATCTCTAATCAGATCAAGGATATCCTTATTGGTGAAATGCGTAGTCTTATGGCTACTATGACTATTGAGGAAATCAATGCCGATCGAGTTAAGTTCCTTGGTAAGGCTAAGGAGAATATCGAAACTGAACTCAACAAGGTAGGTTTCAGCATTATCAATATCAACAATGCTGACATCACTGATGATGCTAACTACATCAAGAATCTCGGTAAGAAGGCTGCTACTAAGGCTCAAGCTCAGGCAGAAGCTGACATCGCTGAGGAGGAAAAGAAAGGTCAGATTCAGATTGCTGAAACCAAGAAAGAGCGTGAAATTGCAGTAGCAGCTGCTGAAAAAGAGCGTTCTACCACTGTTGCTCAGACTAAGCAGGAACAAGAAGTTCGAGTTGCTGAAATCAATCAGCAGAAGGAAATCCGTCTTGCTGAGACTGAGAAGGTTAAGCAGTCTGGTATAGCAGACCAGCAGGCTGAGCAGGCAGCTAGTGTAGCTCAGGCTCAGATGCGTGCAACCACTGCAGAAGCTCAGGCAAACGCTGAACAGGAAGCAAATGTAGCCAAGGCTACTGCTGAAGCTGAATCAGCTAAGGCTGCTCGTAAGGCAGAAGCTGTAGCTTCTATTGCAAAGTCTCAGTCTGAGGCAGAATCTGCTAAGGCAGAAGCTGAAGCTCAGAAGCAAATCCGTATAGCTAAGGCTAAACAAGAGCAGGAAGCTGAGACTCAGAAGGCTACTAACGAGCAGGAAGCCAAGGTGGCTGAATACGAATCAGCAAAGCGTCAGAAAGCAGCTGAAGCTGAAAAGCGTGCAGGTGTGGCAGAGCAGAAAGCCACCATCGAAGTTGCTCAGGCAAGAGGTGAAGCTGCTAAAGCAGAGGCTGAGGCAGAACGAATCTCTGGCACCTCTAAGGTAGAAGCCCGTATGGCTGTTGCTAAAGCTGAGCAGGAGCGTCAAATTGAAGTAAATGAAGCTAAGGCAAAGGCTGAGGAAGCCAAGCTGCAGGCTGACGTGATCGTCCCTGCACAGAAAGAGAAGGAGAAGGTTACTATCGAAGCTGAAGCTCTCAAGCAGAAAGCTATTATCGAAGCACAGGCCGAAGCTGAAGCTATCCGTCAGAAAGCACATGCAGAGGCATCTGCTATTCAGACTATAGCTGAAGCAGAGGCAGAAGGTAGCCGCAAAAAGCTTCTTGCTGAAGCTGAGGGTAAACGTGCATCTCTTATGGCAGAAGCCGACAAGGTTCAGGCTATTGAGATGGCTCCTGCTCTTGCAGTAGAGCGCATGATTTCTGCAGGTCTCAAACCTGAATTAGTAGTCAACTACAAGATGGTAGACCAGCTTGCTGACATCGCTGAAGCTCAAGCTAAAATCTATGAGCACATTCAGCTCGGTAACGTTACTGTTTATGGTAATGAGAATACTGCTGGTAACTTTATGGCCAATATCGCTAAGAATCTCTCTCCTGCTATGGATATGCTTGGAAATCTTCCAATTGCTGATACTGTTAAGAAAGTTCTTGGAAAAGACATTCCGAAAACAGGTAAATAAATAACACTTTCATCATTTTTCTATTAAATGAAATAAGAAGACATACAGCAAATTTATTTTGAATTATGACGGAAATTGTTTATCTTTAACAACTAGCTGGTCTAGTCCAACTCCTACTGAGGTTAATATGGGATAACTCTTTTGCTCGTTTTCAAGCGAAAACTGAAAATTAGCAAGGTCTTCTTTTTAAGAAAAAAAAATGAAAACTACAATTGAATACAATTCTAAGCTAGCTCTTGGAGACGAAATTGTCTTTTACTTAGATGGGGAAAAATTCATTGGTAAAGTAAATGACGACGAAGGATATTGGATAAGTTTCTACGAAAGTAGTAATGACCATGAAGGAACTGTAGACAAGATATTCTCTCACTTTGGAATTTCTGACAGATACGCCTTTCGTGACCAAGTAATAGGACACGATTGGGAAGGACCCAATGGTATATGGCCCTACACAGGTAGTTTAGAAGAGCTAAAAAAGATGTTAGATGAGCTCTAACATCTAGATGGGGCTGTGGCGGAATTGGTAGACGCGCTAGACTTAAATGAAACCAATGTTATAATGAGAAGAACTGATATTCTTGAACGTGAGTAGGAAATCCGACAGTGGATTTCTGAAGAATTACCTAATGCTGAAATTGCTAGGAGGTTATCATGCAAAGTAGATACTCTAAAGTCCTACTACAAGAAAATGGGAATAGAGTATGCTGATAACTAGAATAGAAAAGGCATGAAACATTATGAGCAAAGAGTTCCAGCTGAACAATTTGTTCTAGGAAACGCAGCTAATTCAGCAAAACGTAAGAGATTGATTGAGGATGGTCTAAAAGAAGAAAAATGTGAAAGATGTGGCCTTTCTGAATGGATGGGACAGCCTATACCATTAGAATTACATCACATTGACTTCAATCATCACAACAACAGTTTAGATAATCTCTAGATTCTATGTTCCAACTGTCACATGTAGGTACATGGATATAACAATAATCTGAGTGCACCTAGGGAAACCTAGGATGTAGAAGTGGGCTAATTCGGTGGAACTCCTAATAGGTAAAGCTAAGGACAATGCCGAGCTAAATTGATGTGATGTCAAAGACCAAAGTGTGCAAGAAGTGGGCACATGGCATCTTAAACTTGAAAAGAGGCATCATAAATGTGTAGAGACTATATACCCACATCCTAAGTTAGAAATATGAATGTAACAAGGACTGGATAGAAGTTCCAGCGAGATTGAATCTGCGAGAGTGAGTCATGAGACCACTTGTTACATTTGTTAGTTGCAACATTTCTAATATGGATCTAACATAGTCCAGACCACAAACTAATAGTATTAGTGCTATGGTAACATAGTGTGGTAAGAGGATCTAGTGCCTCTTGGCGTGTGGGTTCGAGTCCCACCAGCCCTACAAATATTCTTTATACGATGAATAGACGTATTCATCGCTTAGGTACTAGGCATTCGTATTCTTCCTATGGCCATAACAGTGAAGGAACTTGTCAAAGTAGTATAAGTTAGAATAATAAACAGAGAGTATGCAGGGAAACATAGTTGGACCGGTACAGCGCTAATTCTAATGAATATCGAAATTAACTCCTTGAGGTAACAGAGAGGTATATAGTAGATAAAGAGTATTTTTTTTTAGTTTATCTCTCAGTTGAGAGAAGAAAATCGTAGGTTGTAAACCTAGGAGTTATACATCCTATGCAGTCCGAGGCGCAGGGACTTTAAAAGCTGCGGGCACAGTAGTACTGATAACTCGGTTTTCTTATAGCTTCTTTCTACGTTAACAAAGTAAGCTTATTATTGCCCTGATGGTGGAATTGGTAGACACGAGGGACTTAAAATCCCTTCTCCATTGCGGGGGTGCGGGTTCGAATCCCGCTCGGGGCACCAAACAAAAAAAAATGGAATATATTTTAATTATTCTTACCTCAATAGCAGTTAGCTTCCTATTGGGGTATTTTTGTATGAAAAAAAAAACGAAGATAAGGCAAAGAATATTATAGCAAACTCAATATAAAAATCAAACCACTATGATAGAACAAATTAGCAAACGTCAGGAAGCGAACCTTAAGATAGCTGATATTCTTAAGGGTACCACATGGCATCAACTAGCTATTCAATTAGAGGCTCTTGCTAAGGAGTTTCCGCAGCAACGTACAGGTCAGATTATATGTAATTATATATGTCCTGACTATAGAGATCCTATTTCTTCAGTAGCAACTCAGGCACTTATGGGATTTCTCTTCCCAGAGAATCCTGATCCGTTCTTTGAGGAATCAGTGGTTACTCTTGAGAGGCTAAAATCCTATTTCAAATAAGGCATATAAGGGCATAGCTCAATTAGGCTAGAGCACTGATCTCCAAAATCAGAGGTTGGGGGTTCAAATCCCTCTGCCCTTGCAAAATTTTAACAACTATGGAATTTAACAAAGACGGAAAAATAGACAGATACTACAATCTGGATGAAATTCTTAGGTTAGACCTAGACAATGAAGTTCGAGAAAACTTCAGACAAAAATTTGGAAAGCAAGTATTCTTTGACTCTAATGGGTCATGTAAAATGGGCAGACTATGTGGAATAGAGAAGAACTATCAGTTAGCTATGGTTTACTACATTATATCTGACTTTAATGACAAAAAGATGTTTGTTCCAGTACACCAAAGTATTACTGTAGTATGAATGACGGAGCTTTAAAGCATGAATTGTTCGTGTGTGAGTGTGACAATGTAGAACATCAACTTATTTTCTCTTACTTTCAGGACGAACAAGAAGGTGAAGTTTACATGCAGGTATACTTAATTCCAGAATATAACATATGGAAGCGTATTTGGAATGCAGTGAAATACATCTTTGGCTACAGAAGTAGATATGGTCATTTTGACTGCTTTATCTTCCAAAAGTGTGATGCTTCTAAATTAGCAAAAATAGTAAAATATCTAAATCCAAATGTGTCTATACTCGAGTCAAACAGCTCCACTGGTAGCTGATAAAGATATAGTGTGCTTCAAGATTTTAATCCCTATAGATGGTAAGTTCATTACTCCCTATAGGGATTTTATTTTTAGCACAAATATTGTTGTCAAAGATGAAGCAGAAGAACATGTAGGTGAGGTCTTTGGAATGACTGAAGTATCCTCTGGATTCTTTCATACTTTTACAACTAAGGAAAGAGTCTTAGAAGAAATAAAAACTCTACAAGGAAAGTTGCCAAAAGGCACTAAGCTAAAAGTATTCAAGGCTGTAATTCCAAAAGGCTCAGCATACTATGTTGGACAGAGATCCGATATGTGCTCAAAAGCTTTAATAATTGTGGAATGATATCATTTACTGTTAATCCTCTTTTTGTTTTAGACTTACGAGATGACTTCTTGATGAATAATTCTAAGAAATTATATGATTTCATAGATAAAGATCCTATTAAAGCATTTCATTTAGGGATACATGTTGCTAAATGGTTTGAATTATTAGATAGGAAACAGCAATATCTACACTCAAAGTCACTTAGACATAACCAAGAAGATGTTGAACCATACATGGATCAACTAAAACACTGGTCCGAAGCATTTCCTCATAGCTCAAAAGATGATCAAATCGACATGATCGAATTATCTGAGTATGTCTTTAACAATATGATTTGGAATGATAGAGAAACAGACTCTGTCAAAGTTGCTTTATTCCTTGGAATGATTGTTGGTAAAAATTCTAATCTTGATAATGAACAGTTCCTATATAATGTACACTGATGGAGCATACTCTTCAACTAGAAACCAAGGTGGAGTTGGAATTGTTGTTCTAAAAGATGAAGAAGAAGTTTTTCGCTATTCTAATATGTATAAAAAAACTACAAACAATCAGATGGAGTTAGGAGCTATTATAATTGCTCTTAGAATGATTAAAGGGAAGATTAATTCTCTTACTATCTATTCTGACTCCCAATATTGTATTGGATGTGCTGTGCAGGGTTGGAAAAGAAAGAAGAACAAAGCAATGTGGGAAGAATTTGATAGACAGTATGAAAGAGTTAAAA
>NFYZ01001127.1_pt1 | contig 28309 bp, 34 predicted proteins | sample 1092561 | NCBI WGS metagenome assembly NFYZ01 (sample SAMN03609887, study PRJNA323583) | gut metagenome | isolation source: feces | host: Rattus norvegicus | place: Malaysia | collected 2013 | reverse complement strand
TATTTAACTATACCTAAAAAATATAGGCAAGATGCAAAAAGATTGGGTAAAGAAATAGATAGAGCTTTAGGGGAATTTATAAGGGGACGAATAATTGTAGCTATATTTGTAGGTATTTCTACTACCATCCTCTTATTAGTATTAAGAGTAGATTTTGCTCTATTAATAGGTATGATAGCCGGTGTAGTAGATATAATACCTTATTTTGGACCTGTAATAGGTATAATTCCTGCAGCATTTTTTGCTCTTTTAGAAAGTCCTGTAAAGGCCTTATGGGTTGTCCTAATATTTATAGGAATTCAGCAGATAGAAAACAATATTATATCTCCAAAGGTAATAGGTGAGGGTATGGGGATACATCCAATTACCATTATTTTATCTTTAATAATAGGTGGAGGTATATTTGGAATATTAGGTATGGTTTTTGCCGTTCCTGTTGTAGCTATAGTAAAAATACTATTTTCTTTTATAATAGAAAAATTGAATACAAGCTGAGTTATTGACAAGGGGGTCTTTATAAACTATAATCCTAGATATAGATGAGTTCAGAAATGCTCGTCCCCTTTAATATGGGACGGGTTTTTTATAAACAACAATGAAAACTAATATTGAAAGATAACCATTTAATTGAAGAATGCTTATTAATTATAGAGGAGAGGTGTACTTAATGAAAAAAATAGGGTTACATGAATTGAGACGGGAATTTTTAGATTTTTTTGAAGAGAAAAATCATCTAATATTATCAAGCTTTCCTTTAGTTCCTAAAGGTGATAAAAGCTTATTGTTAATAAATGCAGGTATGGCACCTTTAAAACCTTATTTTACTGGTGAAAAAACTCCCCCAAAGAAAAGAGTTGTTACTTGCCAAAAATGTATACGAACTGCTGATATTGAAAATGTAGGTAAAACCGATCGGCATGCTACTTTTTTTGAAATGCTAGGGAATTTTTCTTTTGGAGATTATTTTAAAGATGAAGCTATAGAGTGGGCGTGGGAGTTTATGACAGAACGATTGAATATTCCAGAAGAAGATTTATGGGTATCGGTTTATGAAGATGATGATGAAGCTTATAATATATGGCATGAAAAAATAGATATTCCTAAAGAAAAAATAGTAAGGCTAGGAAAGGAAGATAACTTTTGGGAACTAGAAGTAGGACCAGGAGGGCCATGTTCAGAGATATATGTTGATAGAGGAGAAAAATATGGGTGTGGAAAAGCAAGCTGTAAGCCAGGTTGTGAATGTGATAGGTTTACTGAAATATGGAATTTAGTTTTTTCTCAATATGATAAAGATGAAAATGGAAATTATAATCCTCTTCCAAATCCTAATATAGATACGGGTATGGGATTAGAAAGAATAGCTGCCATTATGGAGGGGGCAGATAATATATTTGAAATAGAGGAAATAAAGAAGATAGTAAATGAAATTGAGAAAGTGAGTAATATAGTCTATGGAGAAGATTTAAAAGATGATGAATCAATAAGAGTTATTACAGATCATACTAGGGCGGCAGTTTTTCTAGTTTCTGATGGAGTATTGCCAAGTAATGAAGGTAGAGGGTATGTGCTTAGAAGATTGATTAGAAGAGCCTCAAGACATGGAAAATTATTAGGAATTAAGGAAAGTTTTTTACATCATATTGTAACTAGTGTTGTTAAAGGGTGGAAAGAAATATATCCAGAAATTGCGGAAAGACAAGAGCATATTAAAAAAGTAATTACTGCAGAAGAAGAAAAATTTGAAGAGACTATCCATCAAGGTTTAAATATATTAAACAAGTATATGGAAGAAATGAAAGAAAATGAAGAGGAATTTTTAAGTGGAGAAAAAGCTTTCAAATTATATGATACCTATGGTTTCCCACTAGATTTGACAAAAGAAATTTTAGAGGAAAAGGGCCTATTAGTAGATGAAAAAGCTTTTAATAATGAAATGGAAAAACAAAGAGAAAGAGCTAGAAAAGCTAGAAGCAAGGAAGAACATAGTGGATGGGTTAAAACTGATCATTTCTTTGAAACAGAAAAGTTAAATGGTTTAGTAGGTGAATTTAATGGTTATAATAACTTGGAGGTAAATACTAAGGTCTTAGCTTTAATAAAAGATGGAGATATAGTAGAAAGCTTAAATCATGGAGAACAAGGAATAGTAGTTTTAGAAAGGACTCCTTTCTACCCCGAAGGTGGAGGCCAGGTTGGAGACAAGGGTATAATTAAAGGTTTAAAATTTAGTTCTTCAGTAATAGATACAAAATCATTGAAACAAAATATAATTGGTCATTTTGTTGAAATAAAAGAAGGTATTATTAGGACTAATGATGAAGTAACTGCTTTAGTAGATAAAAAAAGTAGAACTGAGGCTATGAGAAATCATTCAGCTACTCATTTACTACATAGGGCTTTAAAAGATATTCTAGGTGACCATGTGGAACAAGCAGGCTCTCTTGTTTTACCGAATAGATTACGATTTGATTTTACTCATTATGAAAGCTTAAGTAGTGAGGAATTAAAAAAGATAGAGGAAATTGTAAATTTAAAAATATTTGAAGATTTATCTGTTTATGTAGAGGAAAAAAGTTTAAAGGAAGCTGAAAGTATGGGAGCTGCTGCATTGTTTGAAGATAAATACAAAGACGAAGTACGAGTTGTAAAAATGGGTGATTATAGTATAGAACTATGTGGTGGTACCCATGTAAAAACTACTAGTGAAATCGGTATGTTTAAAATAGTAGGTGAATCAAGTATAGCATCAGGAGTTAGACGAATAGAGGCTGTTACAGGTTCAGGAGTTTATGAATATTTAACAACTACTGAAGAGCAAATCCAGGAAGTTTCAAATATTCTAAAAGCAAATAAAAATAATTTATCCGAAAAGGCTAACAGTTTAATTGGAGAATTAAAGGAAAAGGATAAAGAAATAGAATCTTTAAAAGCAAGAATGGCTTCTTCTGTTGCAAATGATATTTTAGATCAGGAAAGGGTAATTGATAGTGTGCCAGTTATAACTTATAAGGTAAATGATATGGATATGGATAGCTTAAGAAATTTAGGTGATGAATTACGTCAATCCCTTGATACAGGCATTATAGTATTAGCTTCAGTTTCAAGTAAAAATGTGTCTTTTGTATCTATGGTAAGTAAGGACTTAGTTGATAAAGGGTTTCATGCAGGCAATATGATTAGGGAAGTTGCCAAAGTGACTGGTGGCGGTGGTGGTGGCCGTCCTAATATGGCTCAAGCTGGTGGTAAGGACCCTAGTAAAGTTGATGAAGCATTAAAATTAATAGATGTGTTAATAAAAGAAAAAATGAATAAATATTAAATAAAGAATTAATATTTACTTTAAATTGTATATATTAATATCTTTATGGTATAAATATTATTAGGGGGTGTTATTATGAATAACAACATAAACGAAACTATGAAATTTGAACCACCTAAAGATAATGTTAATAGAATACAAGAGATTATATTACTAGTTTTTGAGGCATTAGAGGAAAAAGGCTATAATCCTATAAATCAAATGATAGGATATATTTTATCTGGTGATCCTACTTATATAACTAGCTATAAAGACGCAAGAAGTTTAATTAAAAAAGTAGAAAGAGATGAATTACTAGAAGTAATATTAAAAAGTTATCTAGATAATAGCAATAATAAAAAATAGGAGAGTTATGTAAGTGAAAGGAAATAGAAAATTTTTAATAGTGATTATACTAATATGTATAGTGTTAAATGGGTCAGGTGCTATAGCCGAAGAAGAACAAGCTAATAGAAACGTATATTTAGTTACAATAAATAGATATACATTGCAAGATTTAGAATATATGCCTAATTTAAATGAAATAATTAATAGTGGAAGTATAGGCTTAATGAATACTCGAGGATTTTCTAATTATAATGGGGCAGAAAGTTATTTGAGTATTAATTCTTCTAATAAAGCTATATCTGATTATGAAGGTACTGAAACTCATAATATTGATGATGAATATAGACAAATGTATGAAAGAAGACTAGGAAGCATTAATAGAGAAAGTGCTTTGGCAAATATAAGTTTAAATAATATAACTGAAAAAAATAAAAATAACAATTATATGCCTTATATAGGAGCTATAGGGGATAACCTACATGAAAAAGGGTATTATACAGCATCTTACGGTAATGCTGATACAATTGACCATGTAAGAAGACCTTCTTCTTTAATTCCCATGGATTCTAGGGGGTTGATAGATTACGGCGATGTTGATAATGTTCTAATAAATGATATAAATATGCCTTATGGTTTTAGAACAGATTATGATAAGATTTTAGGGGAAACTATTGAAATCAAAAGTAAAGCATCTTTAATTGTCATTGATACCGGTGATTTAGACAGACTATATTTCTATAGCGGACAGATGTCTGAAGATATTTTTATGGAACGAAGACAAGATATATTGACTAGAGTTGATGATTTTATCGGAAAGCTAAAAAATAATATTGATGAAAAAAATAGTTTACTTATGATAGTTAGTCCTAATAGTGGGGATGAAAGAGTTGAAGGTAGTAAATTGTCTCCTATAATTTTATGGGGCTCTGAAGTTTCTAATGGTATACTTTTATCTTCTACAACAAAGCAAGATGGAATTGTAACTAATTTAGATATTGGACCAACAATAGCTGAATTTTTAGATACTCCTAAAGTAGGTATGGTTGGTAACACTATTAGTAGTAAAAATATAGATGAAAATTTCCAATATATAAATAATCTTAATGATAGGGTGAATGTAACTTATACTAGTAGACATAAGACTTTAATGTGCTTTAGTATTTTAGCAATTATCGTAATTTTATTGACTACTATAGTATTATTATTAAAAATTAGTATTACAGATTATTTGTATAAAGTTACAAGCTTTTTACTGACTCTAATTGTTAGTATACCTTTAACATTAATTTTAAGTTCATTTTTTAATGTTAATAGTATTTCAAAATTTGTAATTTTAAATATAATTTTTTTATTTGTAATTTCATTTGTTTTTTATAAATTAAAAAGGCGAGATAGATTATTTATGATTTTAGGATTAACATATATTATTTTGGTCATAGATTTAATGACCAATAATTCTATAAGCCAATATTCTATATTAGCTCCAGATCCTATAATTGGGGCAAGATATTTTGGAATAGGAAATGAACTAGTGGGAATCTTTTTAGGAGCCACTGCAATTTTACTAGGATTTATTTTAAATAAGAAGGGTAATAAGTTTGTAACTGTAGTATTACTTGTATTTTCTGTGATTCTAGTTGGACATCCTAAATTAGGGGCAAATGTTGGTGGTTCAATATCATTACTTTTTGCATCATTATATTTTATACTTGAGTTAAGAAATAAAAGTATTAATCTGAAACGTATTATAAGTTTAGGATTATTTGTAGTATTGTTTATTCTTTTCATGGGATATATAGACATTAAATTTAATTCTACCCCAACCCATTTAGGAAAGGGGCTTCTAATGGTGGTAGGAGATAAAGGAACTGGTATTAGTATAATTATACGAAAGGTTCTTATGAATATAAAACTAATGGGTTCATCGATTTGGGCAAAAACTTTGCTCTTAGCTACTATTGTAAATATTACTATTATATTTATATTAGGTGAGAGAGTAGAGGATATTTATAATAATAAAAAAGGGGTGTCTATAGGCCTAATAAGTGCAGTTGTTGGTAGTGTTATGGGTTTTTTATTTAATGATTCAGGAGTTTTACTTTCAGCTTTAACTATGATATTTGTAACTATAACATTGCTTATGCTTTTAATAGATAATGAAAGAGAAAATTGTATGAAGTAATTTTAATAAGTAAGATGGTGAGTATAATGGAAATAAAAAGAATATTAGGGTTAGATGTAGGGGATAAAACTATAGGTGTAGCTATAAGTGATCCACTTTTTATAACTGCCCAAGGATTAAAAACCATATATAGGGAGGAAAATATTAAAAGGGATTTGGAAGAACTAAAATCTATAGTAGAGGAATATGATATATGTAAAATAGTGGTTGGATTCCCTAAAAATATGAATAATACCGTTGGGCCACAAGGGGAGAAAGTATTAAAATTTGTAGAGGAAATAAAAAGAAATATGGATGTAGGTGTAATATTAGAAGATGAGCGTTTAAGTACTGTAGCAGCGGAAAAAATGCTAATTCAGGGAGATGTGACTAGAAGAAAACGGAAGAAGGTTATTGATAAAGTTGCTGCTACCTATATACTTCAAACTTATTTGGATAGGAATTAAGAAGAAGGAGATTGTAAGATGGAAAAACTAGTTTTATTAGATGAAAAGGGTGCAGAACAAGAATTTGAGTTGTTGGCTACTTTTGGTTTAGATGATTATGATTATGCAGCTCTTATACCATTAAATGAATCAGATGAAGATACTTATATTTTAAGAATAGAACATGATAATAATGGAGATATAATATTAGTAGGTATAGAAGATAATGAGGAGTTAAATGATGTAATATTGGCCTATGAGTCTCTAATGGAAGAAAAAAATGGAATAGAGTAAGTTTATAGTAGTTGACATTTCTTGTTTGTAACTATATCCTATTATATAGAAAACAAGCAGGTGAAAATATGGATGTTAATGTTGACAGGATGAAAGAAAAACTAAAAAAAGAAGGTTATAAATTAACTACTCAAAGAAGGGCAATATTAAATGTTATGCTTGATAATAAAGATGATCATTTAAGCCCTGAGGAAATATATGATATTGTAAAGAAGCGTTACCCAGAGATTGGTTTAGCAACTGTATATAGAACTTTACAATTATTTGAGCAGTTAGATATTATATACAAATTAAATTTTGATGATGGTTGTAGTCGGTATGAGCTTAATTATGATTCTGGAGATCATCATCATCACCATTTAATTTGCTTAGAGTGTGGAAAGGTAATAGAAGTAAAGTTAGATCTATTAGAAAATTTAGAAATAGAGATTGAAAAAGAAGGGAAATTTAAAATAACAGACCACAATGTTAAATTTTTTGGTTATTGTAGTGAATGCCAAAAATAAATCCCGAGCGGGATTTATTTTTTTGTAAACTCAATAATTATTTAATCTAAAATAAAAAGTAAATATAAAACAATGCATTAAAAGGAGATGATAAAGTGTGTCAAAGAAACAAAATAAGCTTAAAATTATTCCGTTAGGTGGGGTTGGTGAAATAGGGAAAAATATAACCTTAGTCGAATATGATGATGATATTCTAATTATAGATTGTGGTTTAGCTTTTCCTGAAGATGAAATGTTAGGTATTGATATGGTTATACCAGATATTACCTATTTGTTTAAGAATAGGAGTAAAATAAAGGGGATTGTCTTAACTCATGGTCATGAAGATCATATTGGAGCTATACCTTATATATTACAAAAAATAAATGCTCCAATCTATGGAACAAAATTAACAATTGGATTAGTAGAAAATAAAATAAAGGATCATAAGATTAAGAATGTGGATTTAAATGTGATTCAAGCAGGGGACAGAATAACATTAGGTAATTTTTCTGTTGAGTTTATTAAGATGAGTCATAGTATACCTGATTCGGTAGCTTTAGCAATATATACTCCAGTAGGTATTGTTGTACACTCTGGTGATTTTAAAATAGACTTTACCCCTATAAATGATGATGTTATTGATTTGCATAAACTTGCTGAGATTGGAACAAAAGACGTGTTAGTTCTTTTGGCGGATAGTACCAATGTAGAGCGGCCAGGTTATACAATGTCTGAAAGAACTGTAGGGGATACGTTTAACGATATCTTTTCAAAGACTAAGCAAAGAATAATAGTCGCTACTTTTGCATCAAATATTCATAGGATTCAGCAAATAATAGATGCTGCAGTATTATACGATAGAAAAGTTATAATTTCAGGTAGAAGTATGGTTAACACCGTGGAAGTCGGCACTGAACTAGGATACTTAAATGTACCAAAAGGAACTATAATAGATATTGATGATATGAATAGTTATCTTCCATCAGAAATAGTAGTAATCACTACTGGTAGTCAAGGTGAACCAATGTCAGCATTATCAAGAATGGCATTTTCGGAGCATAGGAAATTGGATATAGTTTCTGGTGATTTAGTAATAATTTCAGCATCACCTATACCTGGAAATGAAAAAACTGTATCTAGAGTTGTTGATCAGTTAATGCACAAGGGTGCAGATGTTATTTATGAATCTCTTGCAGATGTTCATGTATCTGGCCATGCCTGTCAGGAAGAATTAAAACTTATGCATACATTAATTAAGCCAAAGTTTTTTATTCCAATTCATGGGGAGTACAGACATTTAAAAAGACATTCAGAACTGGCACAGGGATTGGGAACCCCTAAGGAAAATATTTTTGTGGCTCGTAATGGATCTGTAATTGAATTTACAGAAGATACTGGTAAATTTGGACCTAGTGTTCAAGCAGGTAATATCTTAGTAGACGGTCTAGGTATTGGTGACGTAGGGAATATAGTATTAAGAGATAGAAAACATTTGTCGGAAGATGGATTAATTGTAGTTGTAGTAACTATTGATAAAAATGATGGTAATGTAGTAGCAGGTCCAGACATTATTTCAAGAGGATTTGTATATGTAAGGGAATCGGAAGATTTAATGGAGGAATCTAAAAAAGTGGTTAGGGAAGTTTTGAGGGAATGTGAAAAAAATAAAATTACTGACTGGGCAACTTTAAAGTCTAGAATAAGAGATGCCTTAAGGGGTTTCTTATATGAAAAAATAAAAAGAAATCCTATGATACTTCCTATAATCATGGAAGTTTAAAAGCCCTATTTTTTAGGGCTTTTTATTATTATATTTATATTTCCAAAAAGATGATATAATAGTTAATAGCAAGAAAGATTGAGGAGGAGATTGAGAATGAATGTTTATAATGATGCTCATAGGTTGGCAAATTCTATAAAGAAATCAAAGGAATATGAAGAATATTTAAAAAACAAAGAAAAAGTTGATTCAGATGAGAAAACAAAAAAGATGGTTGATGATTTTAGAAAAAAATTAATGAAGACTCAAATGGAACATTTATCTGGAAAAGAGATTGATGAAGAAGAGGCAGAAAAGCTACAAAATTTAGAAGAAGTACTTATGTTAAATCCAATTATAAGAGATTATTTTATGGCAGAAATAAGATTTAGTCAATTAATCTCTGATGTATATAATATAATTGAAGATGCAATTGATATAAATGAATGATAAAATAGAAAATAGTGAGAGGTGGGAAGGTGGATACTAAATATTTAACGAAAGCAAGTATGATTGCAGGAATATATATAGTCTTGGTATTAGTACAAATACCTTTGGGAGAGTTAGCTTTTGGTCCTATTCAGCTTAGACTAGCAGAAGGATTAGTACTATTACCTTTAGTTGAAGGAGCAGCTGTACCAGGAGTTTTTATAGGGTGTTTAGTGTCAAATGCCATTTTGGCCTCCTATTCTGGATTTGGATTAATAGATATAGTAGGTGGAAGTTTAGTTACTCTATTAGCTGCATATCTTACAAGTAAAATGTCTAATAAAATATTAGGTATTTTACCTCCAGTTATTTTAAATGGGTTCATAGTTTCAATTTGGGTATCTTATTTTACAAAAATATCTTACTGGTATACTGTACTAGGTATAGGAGCAGGTGAATTAGCATCCGTGGCAATATTTGGCAGTATTATACTTCATGTATATGAGAAAACTAAACAAAGTAAACTATAAATTGTTTTAGATATTCTTGTAAAATATTGATAAAAACTATATAATATATAGGGAAATAATGCTGTGAAGGTGGAGATTCTGTGGTAGAATTAGCAAAAGGGAAGAAATATGTAAAAAAAATTACTATCTTTATATTACTGCTGATTGTTATTTTCATATTTAGCATAAAAGTGTATCTTCAAAAAGCCTCAGAACCAGTAAATGCAGGAAGCTCTGAAGATATAGCAATAGAAATTTCATCAGGTAGTTCGACTAACAAAATTGCTGATATTCTTAAAGAGAATGGCTTAGTTAAAAGTAAAATAGTTTTTAAAAATATTGTAAGAAATAAAAAACTCGATGGAAAATTGAAAGCAGGAACATATATATTAAATAACGGTATGAATCTTGAGCAAATTGTTTACCAATTAGAAGCTGGTGGAAAAAATGAAAATACAGTATATTTTACTATTCCAGAAGGATATGAAATCAAAGATATTGCTGAAAGACTTGATGAACTTAAACTAATAGACAAGGAAGTTTTTCTAGAGTTAACTGCTGATGCTAATAAATTTTCGGACAAGTTTTCTTTTTTAAAGGAATTGCCTAAAGAACAAAGTTTAGAGGGCTTTTTATTTCCTGATACTTATGAGGTATATGTAAATGTAAGTGAAGAAGAAATAGTTGAGAGGATGCTTTCAAGATTTGAGCAGTTCTATGAAACAGATTTAAAAAAGGAAGTTGAGAAATCCGAATTAGATTTAAATGAAATAGTCACTTTGGCTTCGATTGTGGAAAAGGAAGCTAGAGTTGATAAGGAGCGCTCAACAATTGCAGGTGTGTTATACAATAGATTAAATATAGATATGCTTCTTCAGGTAGATGCTACAGTACAGTATGCCTTAGGGGAAAGGAAACAACGTCTATTATATAAGGATTTAGAGGTTGAATCACCATATAATACCTATATTCATAAAGGACTGCCTCCTGCTCCCATTGCATCGCCAGGAGGAAAATCTTTAATGGCCACTGTAAAACCTTCGGATGTAGATTATTTATACTATGTCTTAAAAAAGGATGGAAGTGGTGAACACATATTTACAAAGACTTATGAAGAACATTTAAATGCTAAATCACAAAAATAGAACTTGTATAAATATGTATATAATACGTGGGTAAATAATTACCACGTATTACTTTTGTAAAAAGGGAAGTGTTATATATTGTCAAATATAAATTATGATTATATAGGTGAATATATTAGAAATATTTTACCAGAGAATTCTCTAAAGTTAAAAGAAATCAAAACCTATGCAGACAATGAGCATGTACCTATTGTTTGTCCTGAAGTAGGACAGTTTATTAAAGTATTGTTGAATATAACTAATGCCAAAAATATTTTAGAGATAGGTACTGCTATAGGATATTCTTCAATATTAATGGCTGAAGCAACTAATTCTAATACAAAAATAACTACAATAGAAAAAAGAAATGATATGGTTGAAATTGCTAAAAAGAATATAGAGTTAAGTAATTACGATGGAAGAATAAAAGTTATAGTGGGAGATGCAAAAGAAATCTTGCCACAATTAGAGGAAAAATATGATTTTATATTTTTAGATGCAGCTAAAGGTCACTATTTAGATTTTTTTAATAAATGTAGTAGAATATTAAAAAAGGATGGAGTAATATTATCTGATAATGTATTATATAAAGGAATGGTAGCTAATGATGAATTAGTTATTAGAAGAAAGAAAACTATTGTGAAAAGAATGAAGAACTATTTAGAATATTTGTCTCAGTTAGAAAGTTATAGTACAGCTATTATTCCTATAGGGGATGGAGTTGCACTAACTTACAAGAAGGAGTGATTAAAGTTGAAAAAACCGGAATTATTGGCTCCGGCTGGTGATATAGAGAAGCTAAAAATGGCTATAATATATGGAGCCGATGCAGTATACTTAGGTGGGGAGGAATTTGGTTTAAGGAAGGCATCTAAAAATTTTACATTAGATGAAATAGATGAGGGAGTTAAATTTGCTCATAAAAGAAATAAAAAAATATACGTAACTTTGAATATAGTACCTCATAATGAAGATTTAATTGGATTAGAACAATATGTTAAAAACTTAAATGATGTTAATATAGATGGTGTCATTGTTTCAGATCCTGGAGTATTTAGTATAGTTAGAAGGACAGCCCCTAATTTACCAATACATTTAAGTACTCAGGCTAGTGTAACTAATTATGAAACAATAATGTTTTGGTATAATTTAGGAGTAAAAAGAATTGTAATAGCTAGAGAATTATCTTTAAAGGAAATAAAAGAAATAGTTAATAAGGTACCTAAGGATTTAGAAATTGAAGCTTTTGTTCATGGTGCTATGTGTATATCTTATTCTGGAAGATGTTTACTTAGCAATTATATGGCTGGTAGAGATGCTAATAGAGGTGCATGTGCTCATCCCTGTAGATGGAAATATTATTTAATGGAGGAAAAAAGACCTGGAGAATATTATCCTATAGTAGAAAATGATAAAGGTACTTTTATATTTAATTCTAAGGATTTATGTATGATTGAGCATATTCCTAATTTAATAGATAGTGGTATCTCTAGTTTTAAAATAGAAGGTAGGGTGAAAAGTCAATACTATGTAGCAACAATTGTCAGAGCTTATAGAATGGCAATAGACAAGTACTTTGAAAATCCTAATAATTATGAATATGAGGAAGAATTGCTAAATGAAATTAAAAAAGCTAGTAATAGGGATTTTACAACAGGTTTCTATTTTAATAAACCTACGGAAAAGGATCAAGTTTATACTAGTAGTTCTTATAGGAGAAATTATGATTTTGTAGGATTAATTCTTAATTATGATGAAGAAACTCAAGTGGCAACTATTGAACAGAGGAATAGAATATTTGTAGGAGATGAAATAGAAGTTTTTGGGCCAAATAAAGAGTTATTTATACAAAAAATAGATAATATGTGGAATGAAAAGGGAGAGGAAATTGATGTGGCTCCACATCCTCAACAGATTATAAAAATGAAAATGAAACAACCTGTAGAGAATTGGGACATTATAAGAAGAGCTAGAAAGGACTGATTAAAGTTGGGGGAAGCATTGTTAATTGGTATTGCAGGAGGGACAGGTTCAGGGAAATCAACAGTTGCAAAGGAAATATATCGATCTATAAAAGATAGAAATGTTGTTATTATTGAACAAGATTCTTATTACAAAGATCAGAGTAATTTATCTTTTGAAGAAAGAGTGAAAACAAACTATGACCACCCTTTTGCCTTTGATAATGATTTATTAATTGAACATCTAAAAACTTTGTTGAAGTATGAATCAATTGAAAAGCCTATATATGATTTTGAAAGGCATACTAGAAAGAAAGAAACTATTACTGTATATCCAAAAGAAATAATTATGTTAGAAGGAATATTAATATTAAATGATGAAAGAATTAGAGATTTACTTGATATTAAAATATTTGTAGATACGGATTCTGATGTAAGGGTTATAAGACGTATTACAAGGGATATTAGAGATAGGGGAAGGACCTTAGATTCAGTGATAAAACAATATATGACTACTGTAAGGCCAGCACAACTGCAATTTGTAGAGCCTACTAAAAAATATGCGGATATTATTATTCCAGAAGGTGGCTATAATAAAGTGGCTATAGACATAATTGCTACAAAAATTAATTCCATGTTATAAATTTTTTATAATACCTCCGTTACATTTGGGAATACTAAAAGTACCAATGTAATGGAGGTTTTATATGAAAAGGTTTAAAAAGAATATTATTAAAACAAGAATTATGAAATTATCCTTATTAGCTTTTTTGGCTTTTACATTTTTGTCTATTAGACTTTACTATATACAAATCATAAAATCTAATACCTATAAAAAGGATGCTTTAAGCCAAAGAAGTAAAGAGGTAGTTATTTATCCAGATAGAGGAACAGTATATGATAGAAATTTAATTCCTTTAACGAATAAAAGAAGAGAATCATCGCTATATGTCTATAGAGAAGATTTGCAGAAGAAAGAAGTTGGAGATTATCTGAATAAATATCTAGGTATTAATAAATATGAAATTAATGAATTGTTAATGAATGAGAAAGGAATTTTAGAACTCCCTTTAGAAAAAGAAGTAAAGCTTCCTGATCCTCCAAAGGAATTATATATAATTGATAAGACTTTAAGGTATGATCATGGAGACTTCTTATCCCATGTAATAGGTTATGTTAAAAAAAGTGAAAATGCTGGTGCATATGGAATAGAAAAAGTATTTGATGATATTTTAAAGAATCAGGAAAACCGTTCAGTATTTTTTGAATTTGATGGAAAGAAGAATCTTATACCTGGAGGAGGTTATGTTTCCACAAAAAATAAAAAAAATAGTTTGCCATCTGGTGTTAAATTGACTATAGATTATCATATTCAAAAAATTATAGAAGAATCAATAGATAAAGATAGTAACAAAGGTGCAATAATAGTAGCAGATGTAGAAACAGGTGATATACTAGCCATGACTAGCAGACCTAATTTTGATCAAAATGTTATTGATTCATATTTTAACAAGGATAATATGGAATTGTATAATAAGGCAATACAGGTTTCTTATCCACCTGGTTCTTTGTTTAAGATTGTGGTTCTTCTTTCAGCTCTAGAAGAAAATCCTAGTATAATATATGATAACTATTATTGTAGAGGATATGAGGAAATTGGAGATACATTAATAAATTGTAATAAGCAAGAAGGACATGGTAATTTAACTTTAAACCAAGGATTTGCTTACTCTTGTAATTCAGTTTTTATTCAGATAGGTAAAGAAATAGGTAGTGAAAAAATAATAGATATGGCAGAAAAACTTGGTTTTGGGAAGAAGGTTAATATTGGATTATTAGAGGAAGTAGAAGGGAATTTACCTAAAGAGAGAGAGTTGTTAGGACCAGCAATTGGGAATATATCTCTGGGTCAAGGTAATATCGAAGCAACTCCCTTGCAAATAACTAATATGATGATGGTTGTAGCAAACAATGGTATAAGAAAAGATATTTCAATTATAGATAGTATAGTTTCAGAAGATGGTAAATTAGTCAAAGATTACAATAGAAATGAAGATGAAAGAATAATAAATGAAAGTAACTCTAAAATTCTTAAAGAATATTTGGAAGATGTAGTTGACTATGGTACCGGTAGAAGTATAGGATTAGATGAAATAGGAGGAGCTGGTGGGAAAACAGGTTCTGCTGAAGGAGTAATTAATAAAAAAAATACTATACATGGATGGTTTTCTGGATATTACCCTAAAAATAACCCTAAATATGTTGTTACAGTTTTTATCGAAGATGATTATAGAGGTTCTTCATCAGCAGTTCCAATTTTTCAAGAGGTTATAAAAGAAATTAATAAAATTAAACCATAGGACTGGCACAGCCATCACCTTTCATACATATACTTTAGTATGGGGGAAGATGGAGGTGCTTTTATGTCATTATTTTTAATGACTAATATATCTTGGTTTTTTAAACCTTTTTTATTTTATACTGGTTATGTATCTAACAATAGTTCTTTTCCGGAACCTCTTTCTAAGGAAGATGAGGAAAAATATTTACAATTATATGCCAAGGGGGATGAGGAAGCTAGAAATGTATTAATAGAGAGAAATTTAAGACTTGTAGCTCATATGGTAAAAAAGTATAATAATACTGGTAAAGATACAGATGATTTAATTTCTATAGGAACAATAGGGCTAATAAAAGCGATTACAACTTACGATCCAACTAAAGGCACGAGATTGGCAACTTATGCTGCTAGGTGCATAGATAATGAAATACTTATGACTATTAGATCTAGTAAAAAAACTAAAACAGAAGTTTCTTTACATGAACCTATAGGTATAGATAAAGAAGGAAATGAGATTTCCTTACTGGATATTTTAGGCACTGAAATAGATGATATCCTGGATCAGGTCCACTTAAAATTATTAATAAAGAAATTATACAATAAGATAAATGTTGTATTGCAAGATAGGGAAAAGAGAATAATAGAATTAAGATATGGCTTAGCAGACGGTGGTTGTTATACCCAAAAAGAAATTGCAAAAGAATTAGGAATATCCAGATCCTATGTATCCAGAATTGAAAAAAGGGCAATTAAAAAACTTAGTAAAGCATTGAATGATATATCTATATAATATTAAGAAATTAATTAGAAGAATAAAAAAATGTAAATCCAGGAAAACCTGGATTTACTTACTTGGTGCTATTCTTCTAAAAATTTCTTCAATCTCATTTCCAAAACCTGATAAAGGCTTACCATCTTCTATATCATCAGCTATGCTAACAATTCTTTGCCAAATATCTGGATCGGCTGATACTCCTACATTTTCGATATTTCTATCAGTATCTTTAACTATTTTTACAATCTTTCTTTTTAACTCATTTGTTATTTCACCTTCTACATCTTCATCAAGATCTATTCCTACTAAAGCTGTTTTTCCACTAATAACTACAGCAGCATCCTCTACATCTTTTAAGTCAGTACACTTTTTGACAATTCTATTATGTCTATCTCTCATGTTTGTTATGTCATTGTTATCTGTTAAGTCATCATTTCTATCGTTCCTACCGTCCCTATTGTTTAGATCTAGATCTGTGTCATCAACTATGCCGTTGTTGTTATTGTTGTTATTATCAATATCATTGGGAGTTATAGGGACTCTATTTTCATTTCTTCTGTCTTCTGCTACTCTATTTTCAAGCCTATCTTGAGTTCGTGTATCTGGTCTTTGAGGAGTTTTTGGTTGACAACCAAAAAGGGTTATTGAGATTAGCAATAATCCTAATATTAATATAAACTTATTATTTTTTTTCAAAACTTTCACCTCCTATATCTATTTTTACAAATTACATAAAAATTATGAATACTGTTTTTAAGTTAAATGTATAAAATATGCAAAAATTATCATAACAGATGTTATCATAACTGATAATCAATAAAAAACAAAACAAATGATATACTATAAAAGAAAGAAGGTGAATACATGAATATTAACTGGGAAACTGGACTTTATTGTTTAATAGGAAATTCAATTAACAAAAGTTTATCACCAGATATCCATAACTATTTTTTTAAAATTAATAATTTAAATGATGTTTATTTAGCCTTTAATGTTGAAGGACAAAATTTAGAAAATCTCGTTACAGGATTAAAATCTTTAAATGTAAAAGGATTTAATGTTACAATTCCATATAAAATTGAAATAATTAACTATATGGACGAAATTACAAGGGAAGCAAAACTATTAGGTGCTGTAAATACAGTAACAAATGTTGATGGTAAATTAATTGGTGATAATACAGATGGTAAAGGATTTATAAAGTCATTAAAGGATGAAAGAGTGAGAGTAGAAGAAAGGGAGGTTTTAATAATAGGAGCTGGTGGTGCTGCTCATGCTATTTCAATTGCATTAGCCATGAATGGGGTCAAAAAAATTACTATACTTAACAGGAAAGAAGAAAAGGCTAAAATTTTAAAGAAAAAAATTAATGAAAATTTTAAAGATGTAATTGTAAATTATGATTCTATATCAAATTTTAATACTGATGTGTTTAACTCAGATATTGTTATTAATTGTACTTCGGTAGGTATGTACCCTAATATAGAAAAAACACCAGTAGGCTTAAAAAACTTTAAAAGTGAAACGGTAGTATGTGATATTGTGTACAAGCCATTAAAGACTAAATTCTTAGAAATGGCTGAAAAAAATGGTCTTAAAACTGTTAACGGAATTGGTATGCTTGTTAATCAGGCTGTTTTAAGTCAGAAAGAATGGAATAATATAAGTGAGAAAAGTGTAGAAAAATGTAGTGAGGAAATAAAAGGATTTTTACTTAACAAATAGAATATTTATAGTAAGTAACAAACAAACTTTTAATTGGAAGACCTAGGTGAATAACTATGATGTTATTTAGAAATAGCCAAGGAGTAACTTTAATAGAGTTAGTGATAGTTGTTGCAATCATATTAATTGTCCTATCTATTGCTATGCCCAAAAGTGATTCACTTTTAAATTATAGGGAAAGAAGAGAATTAATGAGTTTTAAAAAAGACATAGTTTTTGCGAGAAATAATGCAATATATGAATCTACTTTATACAAATTAGATATTAGACCTAAGGAAAATTATTATATAATATATAAATTTTCAGATAAATGGGAAAAAGTTAAAAGAAAAGATTTAGAAAGTGGACTAAAATTTGAATTTGATTATTTAAATAGAATAGAAGTAATTTTTAATTCAACGGGGGCACCAAATAAGGGTATAAGTATATACCTTATAAGTAGAAAAGGAGAAAAGATCAGAATTACTATTACACCTGCAACGGGAAAGGTTAATATTTATGTAGATGGTGATAAAATTGTTAAATGAAGAAGGCTATTTCTTAATTGAAATATTAATTGGTATTTTACTTTTAAGTTTTGTAGCAATGGTGGTTTTACCTATAATCTATAATAGCAATAACAATTTCATGAAGACCAAGCTAAAAATAGATATGAGTTTTTTATCAGAAACAATAATTGAAAATCTTAAAGGATATGAAAATATAGATTCTCCAGAAAAATATATTCTAGATATTCAATTAGAAGAGTTAATAGATTTATTAAATGAAGATGGGAAGATTATTGTAAAATTACCACTTAATAAAGAAAATACAGCTGATTATCCCTATTTAGTGACTATAATAAAAGATGATATTGATATAAGATTATGGAAAGTAAGTGTAAAAGTAGAGGAACATGATGGAAGAAAAAAAGGAGTAAATGTTTCATATGAAGCTTATATGCGTAAACCAGGAAAAAAGCTATGAAAAAAAATTTCTTTTAACTTCATCAAAAGGTTTTACTTTAATAGAATTAATACTTGCACTAAGTATATTTTCTATACTTATTGTATCTTTCTATAGTATACTTTCTATTTCATTAAAATCAGGGGAAAAGGTAGAATTAGAGGATGAAATTATTCAAAATGGGAAATATGCTTTTAATTATATAATAAGAGAAATACGAACCGGTGATGAAATTATTGCGTCAAATAAGTTTAAGGGTTTAGAAAGGAAGTATCCAGTTAATTTAGGGTTTGTTATAAAAAGAAAAACTGATGATAACAAATATATTTATATTACCTATTATCATTACCTAGATAAAATACGTAGATGTGCTATAGAGCTTAAGGGGGAGGAATATCCAGATGGGTATTTATTTCAAGGGCATAATACGATAGCAGAATATATTTATAGTATTAATAATACAGATATTAATTTTGACAATAAAATTATAACTTTAAATTTTCAATTAGGCATAGATGAAGACAAGCTAATTAATTTTAAGAATGATATCTATGTAAGATGTCCAGTTATTTACTAATTGGGGTGTTAAAATTGTTGGATAATAAAGGGTTTATGTCCCTGATAGCAGTATTTGTGACTACTATTGTATTAATAATAGCTATTACAATAATTAATTTATCTCATATGAGTTTTTTAACAACTAATGCATCTATTAATGGAAAGCAGGCATTTTACCTAGCTGAAGGTAAACTACATTTATGTATGTATAAAGAGGAATATTTCGAAAATGAAGTAATGCCAAGACTTAAACACTATCTACTCTATGGTGATTTAAAGAATTATAAAGAAGGAAGTGTTATTAATCTTAAATCAAAAGATTTAAACGATGAAGATAGTTATAATAAAGTTAATATTGAATTTTTTGAGAAAGATAGCAGATTGAAAGCTAAACTAATTACATCTAGTAGATATAGAGGAATATATGAAAAATTAGTTGGAGCTTTTAATATGGTAAATTCATTTTATGAAATAGAACTACCTATTTTGTCAGTAGATAGTATACCGACTGAAGAAGTTTTAAATTTTCAGCTATTTTGCAATGAGCTAGTTGAAAATATTGAAATAAATAATAATATAGCAGATATAGTTCCTATAGAAGGATTAGATTTTGATAAAGTAATTTTAGAGGAAGATACAGAATTTAATGACTATATGGCCTATATTTTTAAAAATGGAAAATTAGAACCTTATAAAAAAGTACCGATTAGTAATAATAATTTATTTTTAATTCTAAGGCAAAATGATAAGCTAAAATCTAATTTGGAAATTAAAAGCTTAAGTTCCAACGAGCCTTTAAATGGAATAGTTTATGTACAGGGAGATATAGTTTTATATGATAATGTAAACTTTTGTGGTATTATAATAATTGAAGGTGGCACTATATCTGTTAAAGGAGAAGGGAAACCTAAAGTTGATGGTTTAATTATTCTAAAGGATTATAAGGGAAATATTAGTTTGTTAGATGACTTAATTGATAAGGATTATAATGGAGAACAGGTATATAGATATGGTCCACTACTTCCAAATTTTGTTGAGCCTGATTTATATTTGATAAAAAATTTTAGTGAGTATTAGTAGTAAAAACGCTATAATACAGGGAAGTGACGTGTTTCAATGAAAAATAATATAGTATTGATAGGTCCTAGTGGAGTTGGGAAAACCACTATTGGGAATTATATATCTAAAAGGCTTAGTATAGAATTAATAGATACCGATCATCTAATAGAGAAAAAAGAAGGTAAAAGTATAGAAGGAATATTTGAAGAAAAAGGAGAAAATTATTTTAGAAAGTTAGAAGAAAATATTGTAAAGGTAATATATGGTAGGAAAGGTATTGTAGTGTCTACAGGAGGAGGAACTATATTAAACCCAAATAATATGAAATTATTAAAAGAAAATGGGCAAATATTTTTACTATATGGCACCTTAGGCTCTATAATAAAAAACATTGAAAGTTCTAATATAAGCCGTCCTTTAATTGAAAACTTTAATTCAGTTGAGGAAGGTATTAGACAATTATTGATAGATAGGAAAGGTATGTATTTTAAATATTCCGATTATATCGTGCATATAGACAATAAAAATGTTAAAGAAATTGGTGAAGAAATAATTAATTTGATATAATTAAAAAGGAGAAAATTATGAATCTATTAATAATTCATGGACCAAATTTGAATATGTTAAGTTATAGGAATCAAACTTATTATGGTGAAGATTCTTTAGAAGAAATTAATACTTCTATAAAGAATAAAGGAAAGGAACTTGGATTTCAAACATTTATATTTCAATCTAATTCTGAAGGAGGTATTATAACTAAGCTTCATGAGACTGTTTTCAATGATAAATATAGAGGAGTTATTTTAAATGCAGGTGCCTATACCCATTATAGTTATGCAATAAGAGATGCTATTGAACTAGTTAATATACCAGTAATTGAAGTACATTTATCAAATATATATAATAGGGATGAATTTAGGGAAAAGTCAGTCATAGCCCCAGTGTGTAATGGGCAAATAACAGGTTTTGGTCCTAACAGTTATATAATAGCTATGGAAGCAATGAAACTAATTATTAAGGAAATGTATTAAGGAGGAATTATCTATGATTTCAGCAGGTGATTTTAGAAAAGGTATAACTTTTGAAATGGATGGGGATGTATATCAAGTAATGGAATTCCAGCATGTAAAACCAGCAAGGGGTGCAGCATTCGTTCGAACTAAAATTAAAAGCATTATGTCGGGAACTATTAAAGGGGTTGTGTTTAATCCTAATGATAGATATCCAAGAGCTCATATTGAATCTAAGGAAATGCAATATTTATATAATGATGGTGAACTTTACTACTTTATGAATACAGAAACTTATGAACAAATTCCACTTGATAAAGAGACAGTAGAGGAAGCTATAAAGTATGTAAAGGAAAATGATGAAGCAATAATTAAATTTTATAAAGATAAACCTTTTGAGGCGGTTGCACCAAATTTTGTAGAATTAGAAGTAACCCATACAGAACCAGGAATTAAGGGAGATACTGCAACAGGTGCTACAAAACCGGCTACTGTTGAGACAGGAACGACTTTAAATGTACCATTATTTATTAATATAGGGGATATTATTAAAATTGATACTAGAACTGGTGATTATTTATCAAGAGTTTAGGAAAGAATAGATATTAAGAAATAAGGAGGGATGATTATGGATTATTTACATCAAAAAGTAGCTTTTTTAAAAGGATTAGCTGAAGGTTTAGATGTTGAAAATTCATCGAAAGAAGGAAAATTATTATTACATATAATAGAGACCTTTGATGAATTTGCTGATGTAATGGAAGATTTAATTGAGACTAATGAAGAATTAGAGGAGTATATAAGTTATATCGATGAAGATTTAACTGATGTGGAAGAAGAGGTTTTTGATCTTTATGATGACTATGATGATTATGATGAATGTATAGAGATAGAATGCCCTAGCTGTCGAGAAGAATTACAGGGTTCTTTTGAAGAAGAGGATTAATTTAAGAATAAAAAGCTTGAAACATTTAGGTTTCAAGCTTTTTATTTTTTTGAAAAAAGATGGTCATAATCTTTGTCATAAATCATAGTTATATATAAAGGAGGGACATGTTATGGGAAATGAGAAAAAAAAGGAATTTGATAAAGTCCTTGAATACGTATCTCCTGAGGTCAGTAGTATTTTACGTAGGTTGCCAGACAATTATAGAGATAGAATTGAAGAGATAAGACTGAGAAATGGAAAACCCTTAATGGTATGTTATGAGGATAAAGACTATTTGATAACTGAGAAAGGGACAATCAGTAAGGATGATAAAGAACGTTTTTATGTGACAAAAGAGCATATATATAAGACTTTTCAATTAATAAGTAGTTATTCAATTTATGCCTTTGAAGAAGAAATGAAGAGTGGTTTTATAACATTAAAAGGTGGCCATAGAATAGGTATAGCAGGAAAGGTAATATATGGACAAGATGGTATTGAAACAATTAAAAATATTTCCTCACTAAATATAAGAATTGCTAAAGAAAAAATAGGCGTATCAAATAAGGTTATGAAACATATAATTAAATATCCTAATTCTATTTATCACACTCTTATCGTTTCACCACCGAAATGTGGAAAAACTACGCTTTTACGAGATATTATAAGAAATATAAGTAATGGAATGCCAGAATTAGGTTTCAAGGGTTTGAAAGTAGGAGTTGTAGATGAAAGATCTGAACTAGCTGGCATGTATAATAGCTGTCCTCAAAATAATATGGGTATAAGAACAGATGTTTTGGATGGATGTTATAAAAAAGATGGAATTCAAATCTTAATAAGGGCTATGTCTCCAGATGTAATTGCTACTGATGAACTAGGAGCGGCTACAGATATTTCGGTAATTAACGAAGCTTTAAAAGTAGGAGTAAAATTAATTTCTACAGTTCATGGAGATAGCTGGGATGATTTGTTAACAAGAAATAATTTAAGGCAATTAATAGAGGAAAGAATATTTGAAAGAATTATATTTTTAGACAATTCTATGGGAATTGGGACAATTAAAGATATTGTTGACGGACATACTTTTAAGACAGTTTTAGGGAAAGGGGGTTATAAATGTTTATAACTAAATTGATAGGTAGTTTATTAGTTATTATTTCCTCAAGTTTAATTGGTTATTTATATGGAATCAAATATTCTAAAAGATTATCTAATTTAATTTATTTACAACAATGTATAAAACTTTTAGAAACAGAAGTTTTATATGGTGCAACACCTCTTCCAGATGCTCTTAAAAATGTGTACAAGAAGGGGAATGGGAAGACTTCTTTTATTTTTGAAGAAATTAGACAAAATTTATTAAATCATAAAGATAAAAGCTTATATGAGTGTTTTACTGAAACTACAGATATTCTAAAAGAAAAATTGCATTTTAAAAAAGAGGACATAGAAGTTTTTATGACATTAGGTCAAACTTTAGGCACATCTGATAGAAAAGATCATGAAAAAAACTTTAGAATGGTAATAACTCAATTAAAGGCATTAGAAAATGAAGCAAGAATTGAGAAGGAAAAGAACGAAAAAATGTATAAAAGCTTAGGCGTTCTAACTGGAATTGCCATAGTAATTATACTTTTATAAGGGTGAGGAGAATGAATGTAGATTTAATTTTTAAGATAGCTAGTATAGGAATTTTAACAGCCGTTTTGCATACGGTTCTTGATAGGGCAGGGAAGGAGGAGTATGCATATTTAACAACCCTTGCTGGAGTAATAATAGTCCTTGGAGTTGTTATAAATCTTATATATAAATTATTTGAAAATATGAAAACTTTATTTCAATTATATTAGGTAGGATGTGGTTTTATGGATGCATTACAAATAGTAGCAATAGGTTTAGTGGCAACTATTTCAATAGTAATAGTAAGAGAAGTAAAACCAGAATTTACAATCTTAATCAGTTTAGCTACAGGAATCCTTATCTTTTTTATGATATTAGATAAATTGCATTATGTTGTACAAGTACTAAATGATTTGTCTAAAGAAGCAAAAGTTGATTTTATATATTTTACAACTATTTTGAAAATCATTGGCATAGCATATGTTATAGAGTTTGGTGCACAAGTATCTAGGGATGCAAATGAAGAATCTATAGCTACTAAAATTGAATTAGGTGGGAAGGTTATTATTTTAGTTTTAGCTATGCCTATACTTCTAGCTTTAATGGACTTAATAATCAAAATTCTTCCTTAAAGGTGAACAGATATGATGAGAAAAATGAAAGTAATAATTATTTTATTTTTAATAATTACTGTATGTCCTGTTACAGTACATGGAGTAGAAGAAGATGATAGTCTGGATATTCAACAGGATTATATAGAGGAACAATTAAATAATTTAAATATAGAAGAAATGGAAAGGATTATAAAAGAAGAACCAGAAGTTTTTGAGTACTTTACAGATATATCTGTAAAAGATTTTATTCAGTCCCTGTTAAAGGGTGAGAATATACTAGATGTAAAAAATATATTTAAAGGAGTTATGTCAATTTTCTTTGCAGAAGTTATAGCGAATTTAAATATTCTTATACAAATTATCGTTATAACAATAATTTGTGCACTATTAATTAATTTACAAGGTGCCTTTGAGAAGGAATCTGTAGGGGAGATAGCATTATTTGCTTGTTATATAATCTTAGCATCTTTAGTTATAAAAACCTTTCTATTATGTACTGAACTTGGTCAAAATACTGTTAATAGAATGGTAGACTTTATGCAAATAATTTTACCAATTTTACTTACTTTATTAGTGGCTATTGGTGGTGCTACAACGAAGCTGTTATTTAATCCTGTAATAATTGGAATAATTAATTTAATTAGTATAGCAATTAAAAATTTTGTTTTTCCCTTAATTTTCTTTTCCTTTATAATTGGGATAATAAGTAGAATGTCTAGTAAAATACAATTCTCTAAATTATCTGAATTGTTAAGGCAGATTGTAGTTATAGTAATCAGTATATCTATGGTAATTTTTATTGGAGTTATGTCTATATATGGGGTAGGAGCAAAAATAGATGGAGTTTCTATAAGAACTGCAAAGTTTGCTGTTGATAATTTTGTACCTATAATAGGTAAGTTTCTATCTGATGCAGTGGAAACAGTTGTAGGTTGTTCGGCAGTTTTAAAAAATGCTATTGGTTTGGTAGGTGTATTCTCAATATTTTTAATATGTATTGTACCAACATTGAAAATTATTGCCTTAATATTTATGTATAAGGTTGCAGTGGTAGTTATTGAACCAATAGCAGATAAAAATGTAGTTAGTTTTTTTGAAGAGGTAAATAAGTCTTTATTATTAATATTAGTTAGTATATTAGCTGTTGCAACAATGTTTTTTATAACTATATCTATAATAATAGAAGCAGGAAATGCAACTCTTATGTTAAGGTAGGTGAAAAAATGGAAATAGTAAGCTTTTTAAGGAGCTGGGTAATTGATATAGTTATAATGTTTATTTTTATAACTGCATTGCAGATGATGTTACCTAGTAATAGTATGAAAAAATATATAGATGTAATAGTTGGATTTTTAATAATATTTGTAGTTATTAATCCTTTTGTAAAAATTTTATCGGGAAATATTAATTTGGAACAGAATTTCTTGAAAAAATATAAAGAGAACATAAGTTGGAATTATGACGAGGATGAGAATTTTTTAAATTCACATAATCAACAAATGATTAAATTATATGAAGAAAATTTAGAAGAAAAGATTAAAGAAACTGTGAAATTGGAAACAGGGTATGAAATTACTGATATTAATCTGACTATTATAGATAATACAGATGACTCGAATTATGGTGAGTTAGTTGGAATAGCCTTGACTATTAATCCCAATAAGAAAATTGAATCTGAAAAGGTAGGAGATAATTCAATAAAAATAAATGAAATAAAGATTAGTGATGATAGAAAGAAGAAAGTATCTGGAAGTGATTTCAAAGATGATGGAAAGATAAGAAAAGTAATTTCAAAAAATTATGATGTATCTAAAGAAAATATTGAAATTTTTTTTAAATAAACAATTGGAAGGTGATTAAAATGAATTTGATCACTAAGTTTAAATTATTCTTAGAAGAAAAAAATAGTAAGAAATTTATGAGAAGTTTACTAATAGTATTATTAGTAGGGGCATTACTTCTAATCATATCTAGTATTTTATTTGATAATAAGGATAAGAAGGACCCATTTATTAAAAATAAATTACCTGATGAGGACTTAGAATTTAAAACAGAAGATTATGCTGAAATGCTAGAGAAAAAACTTGAATATACATTAGGTCAAATAAGTGACGTAGGAGAAGTTAGCGTGATGATAACCCTTGAGGACACAGCTGAAAAAGTACCAGCGACGAATACAACTAAAAACCAAGAAACATCTAATGAAGAAGATTCTCAAGGAGGAAACAGAGAAGTTTTACGAGAAGACTCCACATCTCAAGTTGTTACTAAAGGTGGTGAAGGTACATTAATTGTACTTAAAGAAATTAAACCTGAAGTTAAGGGCGTAATAGTTGTTGCAGAGGGAGCAGAGGATTTACAAGTTGAAGAAAAGTTATATCATGCTGTAAAAACAGTGCTGGACATTCCTGGCAATAAAGTTGAGATATATTCAAGCAATTAAAAGGGGGTATATTATGTTTACCATTAAAAAGCCTGCTATAATTATTGTGTTGACATTGTTGTTAGTTTTAACCGGCTATATAAACCATAAACTTACTCAACAATCTTTATTAAAAGCTTCAAATGATTATCAAAGTCATGAAGAAACAGAAATGAATAATAAATTAGATCCAGATGAAAAGGAATTAGTAGAAACATTGTCAGAAGGTGATGAGAAGAAAAAAGAAAAAGAAAAGAAAAAAGATAAAAAGAGTCAATTAGAAGTAGTGGATTCAAAAGGAGATAAAAATGTATCCAGTTTAACAGAGGAAGCAGATTCAAATATTGAAGCTACAATAAGTGGAAAAAGTAGCTTGGGTTCACAAAATTATTTTATTGAACACAGACTATCTAGGGATAAGTTAAGGGCCAATTTAACAGACAAGTTAAATGAGGTGGTAAATAATGACAAAACCGATAATGAAGTAAGAAAAGAGGCCCAAAGGGAGATAATAAGGTTAGGTAATGTGTCAGAAAAGGAACTTCATATTGAAGGATTAATAAAAGCAAAGGGTTTTGATGATGTACTAGTATTTTTAAAAGAAGAGGAAGCTAGAATAGTAGTATCTACTAATGAGTTAACTGAACAAGATGTTGTTAAAATTTTAGAGATTGTTAGAAGTGAAACAGAACTAGATACTAATCAGGTAAAGGTGATGAAAAAGGATTAGAAATGTTTGTAAAAGATCTAAGCCTTTGGTATAATAATTCTAAGAGTTTAGGGTACATATGAATACGGAGGAGGATAATTATTATGGAAGATATAAACAGAGGAGAAAGTGTAGAATATGGTTCAATTAAAATAGCAAATGAAGTTGTTGCTATAATCGCAGGACTTGCGGCGACAGAAGTAGATGGAGTTGCAGGAATGAGTGGTGGAATTACTGGTGGAATTACTGAAATGTTAGGTATGAAAAACCTCTCTAAAGGTGTGAAAGTAGAGGTAGGAGAAAAGGAAAGTGCCATTGATATTTATGTTGTTGTAGAATATGGTTCTAATATAACAGAGGTGGCTACCTTAGTTCAAGAAAATGTAAAAGAGACTGTGGAAACTATGACTGGCTTAAGGGTAATAGAAGTGAATGTTCATGTCCAAGGAGTCAATATTCCTAAGGAACCGATTGTTGAAGAGGAACCAAGAGTTAAATAAAAATTTTACCCTCTGCTTGACAGAGGGTAAAATTAAACATTTTTAGGAGGTAATAAAAATCTATGAACATTTTTGATAGAATATTATTAGTATTGTATGCAATCTGTTCGGCAGCTATTTCTATATTGCTTATTTTACTACCTTTTGATAATATTAATTTCTTGTCAGAAGACAATATATTATATTATATAAGGACTATGGAAGGTAATTATATATACTCAGTTGTTGGACTTGCTTTTTTTATTGTAAGTATAAGATTTTTAACTTTAGCTTTGAAGGT
>NFYZ01007205.1_pt1 | contig 28488 bp, 28 predicted proteins | sample 1092561 | NCBI WGS metagenome assembly NFYZ01 (sample SAMN03609887, study PRJNA323583) | gut metagenome | isolation source: feces | host: Rattus norvegicus | place: Malaysia | collected 2013 | reverse complement strand
CCATCTACTGTAGCCTTAACGGTTACACCTCTATTATCAACCTCTTTTATAATTTTATTGATTTTTTTAAAATCTTCGGTGTTTACCTTTACGCCGACCTCTGGTGTCTCAAGTTTTATTCTTGAAACTTTTGCTTCAAGCTTATCTAACTCACTAGAATTAACATCAACGTCAATACTAACTTTATAATCAGCCATATATATACACCTCACTAAAGGAATGCATTAAAAAACGCACCCTGTAAGGTGCGGTAACATTCAAATTCATTGTTTCCGTAAACTAAATTAAAACATTACCCTTCTACAGCGGCTTTTAATTTATCGAGATTTTTCCACTTACGGTCTTTCGCAGTCATATCATTGTATATAGCAACCATACTATGACCAGTACTTTCAGACCATCCTGTAAGATAAACGATAAAATCATCTTCGAGTTCAAGTCGCTTCAAGAAGGACACGTTATAGTGGCGAAAGTTGTGTGGGTAGCATGGCTGACCGACAACATCACTCCACCTAGACATCCAGTCACGCAACCTATCTGCGCTCGCTGGGTCGCCGTCTTTTGTTATAAAAATAAAATCATGTTCCTTATCATGTTCGCCCATGATTTCTTTTCTAATCTCAAGCCATTTATAATAGTATGGAAGGAATGTATCTTTTAAGATATACTTTCTAAGCATCTTGCCGTTTACTCCGCGACCCTTAGTTTTAATCTCTCTAGTCGTTTCAAGAAAAAGACCATCGAATACCGTATCGTCTTCATCTATCAAATCAGTAGTAAAACTAGCAAGCTCAGAAACTCTGGCTCCACATGAAATAGCTAAAGCTAAAAGACATGCATCTTGACACATATCATTCTCTTCAAAATAAGCAAAGAGTTTGTCGATATCTTCTTTTTGAAGAACGGTTTTCTTCCGAACATTTTCTTTTACTGGCTTCTCAATTTTCGGCAATAAGTTGCGAAAGAGCGGATATTCATCATCAAAATAATTTTCAATCCACGAACTAAAGCTAGACAGACAACTGTGCATTTGGCAGAAACGATTTGAGTTCCATTTTAACTCAGTTACACAATAGTCAAAAAAATCCATTAGTTCACGTTTCTTAATGTCCACAAAGAAGCAATTATCATTCTCTAGAATATTCCAGCAAAAAAAGATGTTCAGGTTCGACCTATAACTCACAACAGAATTAGGAGAGCGCTTTGTGGCAAAATTCTTTAGGAATCTATTCATAAGCTTAACATTTTTAGTATTAATCTGTTCTATAAGTTCTGGACTGGTAATTACCTTCCTAAAAGTTTTTCTTCCTTTTGACATAATAACGACCTCCTTTTCCTGTCGTATAAAATAAAAAATGGCATTCCTAATGAACAGGAATGCCAGCAGCTCTTAGCTCTTTTACAATTAAAGCTATGATGTCGCCAAGTTCAGACATTGAATTATCCCAAATCGCAGTGCCGCCAACATGTCCACCATGACTACCATGCATTGAAGTGTCTAATACTTCAGCTGCACCCCAAGTAGCATAGCCAATGCCGTGTTGGGTTTCAATAACACCAGTTTGATAATTTAAAGCACCAGCATCAAAATATACTTCAGCATGTAATCCACTGCTTTGTCTTACAAGAGAGTTAAGCAGCTGTTGCGTTCTAATATATTCTTCTGGACTAAACTCACCATAATACACACGTAAATTTTTCTCTATAACACTATATATTTTTTCACGAGTATTAAATACAGCAACCCTAGCCTTTGCTTCAATATCTTTTTTAATTTGACTTGCTTTCATACAAAATCGCCAGTTACTCAGTTGCAGATGAAGTTGGAGCGGTTACACCTTTTGTATCTGATGTAGCATCATAGCCACCATCAACTACTGAAAAACCGCTATCTTCAACGACATCATCCTTATCGGGGTTGCCCCAATGCTTCTTAAAGACATCTGTCTTTGCATATGCATCAAGAAGTTTGTCTGCGGTAAGTTCATCAGAAATACCAGCCATAGACTGCGCCAAATCCATCATGCTATTTAAATCAATACCATCAACCTTACGCTCAATAGTGTCAATAAAACTTGCGATACTAGACGAAATAGGATTAATATGAATGCCAGTACGATACTCAATGTTCAAGTCAATTGCCTTACGCAGCTCATCTAGAACTCCGTCAACAACATTTGCCTTTACGGTATCAATGACTGGTTTAAACTTCTCAACAAACTCTTCCATTGCAGAGATACCATTATCAGACTTCTGAACCTCAGATACATCAATGTCAGTGAAAATAGCAACAATGAAATAATCAAACACTAAATCATCAAGCACATAATTATAATTGTCTCCAACTAGCGTATTGCATACAGACACTACGAACTGAGACTTGCGATATGCATTTAAAGATGTATAAAAGGCAAATGGCGTATCATTGTCATCGATAGTATATACGCCAGTCTTAATTTCGTTATTCATACTTTTCCTCCTGAACATTCAAACTTTTCAGTTAGATTATAATATATATACTATTATAGCATATACGTCTATTTGTTAAAATTATTTTTCAGCAATAGTATCAAGGAGAGAATCAATGTCCCACGTATACCGTGTACGCTTTTTCTCTCCATGCACTTTGATAGCGCCATTAGTTAAAATGTCAATTTCATTACAACTATGCTTATTGCTGTCTCTTATCATATTATTAAAATCTTCAACTCTCATAAAGTAGCATCTTTCGCAAGCGTTTTTCTCGTCACGAAAATTAAATAAGAATCCAGCTTCAACACTGTCATATTCAGAGAACTTAGTAAGTCCAAATATTTGATGCTTGTGAATCATGCGACTTGTATTGTCATCGCTATTAATATCTTCATATGAAATGCTTTTAAACTTTGTAGTCTTAAGTTCTAAGCACACAAGGGTGCGATGTTTCGTATCCATCAAAAGATAATCACATGGATTCTTAATACTGAAACGAGCAGTTCCACCGACAAATGATTGAGGTGGGTCGTTTAATCTTATCAATAGATGCTGAGAATTAACAGATTTTTTGAAATCATTTTCGAAGGCTTTACCGACATTGGACATGAATATCACCAAATACCAAATTACTTCTTATTATTCATCCACTCTTTAATAAGAGCGTCATGCTCATTTCTGGGAAAAACAAAAACAATCTTTCCAACGGAGTCGGCAAATACATCTAGAATAGTCGCGCCATGTGAAATATAAAAACTAGACTGAATCAAATTCCTAAAATACACAGCTTCTTCATCATAGAAGTCTCTGCCAGTAACATCACTATGTTGCAACATATATTTACCACCATTCAAACTTCATATTTCTACACATTTCTTTGTCACGTAAAAAAAGGGGAAATATTAAACACATAAGTGAACAACATTTCCCTTTCTATTCATATTTTAACATCATTCACACAATAATATACCAAGCGAATTACTGCTCAGTAGAAACCCCGTCAACAACATAGGAATCGTTGACAACAGGTTCGGCAACTGGCTTAACAGCAGTCTTGGTCTTTCTGGTTCTAGTTACCTTTTTAACAGGAGCAGTAACATCGACATCCATAATATCAGTAATAACATCCTTGATATTATCTCTAAGCGTATCAAAATCAGACAGGTCAACCTTCTTAAGCTTGGCCTTTGCTTCTGCTTTCGTATATACCTTAGTAGAATAGCCATGAATAATCTGATAAATCTTATAGTGTTCAGATGTATCCGTATGCTTCTTCCAAGGAGTTAGGCTAATCATATCCTTGCATGACATGCACAAATGATAACCCTTACCGCAAATAGCACACGTAGCATTAATCTTTTCAGCCATTGCTTCACCGCCTTTCAACCAGTAGAACAACGTGGGGAATGGGAGTTAAGCACCATTCCCCGCATTATTAAATATACTAATTATCAGGCGCTACTCATTAACAATGATTGTGAACAGGTCGCCATCGTCCTCGCAGTAATCCTTCATCATGTTAAGCTCAAAGGCGTGCTTGCCAGTAGAGGTAAGGGCAAGCTCAACAGACTCGGGGTTAAACTTAGCCTTTGGGCATACGATAACGCCAGAGTAGACAACATTCTCGTTGCAGGCATCGCGGAAGATAGCATAAATAACAACCTTCGCGGCTTCGGGGAACTTGGAGGCCTTGTTGACGATACGAACAGCGTTCTCGGTCTTGAAATCATACTCGACATAAATCTTGCCAGTAAGACCAGTGGGGAGCGTAACTGTGCCCTCCTCGTCAATAACGAAATCAGTCTCGTTGGCAGCGGCACCAGCCTTATAGGACTTACCAAGCTCGCCGTTGGCAATGGAGTAGATGAACTTCACGTCATCCTTGTTAGCAGGCTTATGAGCAAGCTTCACGGTAGTCTCACCATCAGGGATTGTAATAGTCTCGAATGTACGAGTGACAATCTCCTTGCCAGTCTCGGCAACCTCCTTCTTGGTGCCATACTGAGCGGCAGCAAGGTCGAGGGAGACTAGAGAGTTCGTAGCAGAGAAGGTAGCCTTCTTTGAACGATAAAGAGTAGTAATCACAGAACCAAGAGCGTCAGTGACCTCCTCGCCCTCAGAAGTGCAGGTAAGAGTAGGCTCCTCAAGCTGGGTAAGACGGAAAAGCATCTCACCAGTAGAAAGGTCATTGAAGGTCATGGAACGAACACGGTCTAGAATCACATTTTATTATCATATGCTTTCGACATATGTTTAGACTATATCATCAACCAAAACGATATTGGCTGTGCCGCACTTCGATTTAAGGGACTCTCACCCAGCAAGGAATTTCGCCTTGCCCCTACTCCTATAGACGAATCTCACGTCCAACGGGATAGTCGTTTGACCTTCAATTATCATTAAGATAATAGCTTGGCACAGGATAACCATATAACCTCTGTGATGGTTACTTAGGCTTCCCCTGTTAGCGCGTTATTTAATCGCCATTTCCTGCGACTCCTTAACGTATAACGCACACCCTAGATTTCTAGGTTCACGGCATTTGCAAATATATATTGCTATATATTGGAGCTAATTCTAGACAGTTAACTCATTCTTATTAAAAGCCATAGTTAAATCCTCCTATAAGTAGAATTTATTAATTTGCGTATTTAAAATGATAACCTTTACATGATTTTTGTTTGCCCTTACAACATTGAACAATCCCAGACTTCCAACAACCAGTAACATCAGATGCTTCGTCCAAGCTCTCAAAAACACAATCAAGCTCAACACAAAGCACCCTTCTGTTTCTAAGTCTTTTATGCGCTTCGCTTATTTTCTGCTTAGTTTCATCTGAGGTAGCATGACCCATTCTAGACTCACTCATTTTCTTTTTAGTTTCGTCTGAATGTTTTTTACCAAGAAACCCATAATGATAGCCGTTTTCGCCAATCTTCTTACGAGCTTCTTCTGTCTGCGGATGTCCACCACCGGCTTCTCCACCTGATGAAATATTATATCCATAATTTCTATTAGTTGAATTATAAAAAGATATATAATATTTCTCCAAATAAGCAGCTTCATCTTTTGTAAGATTTTTCTTTATAATCTTATGTTCAAAATTATTCCAGCCATATTTATCAATAGCATTTCTAAAATAGGTTCCAGAATGATACCCATTTCCATTACGCCATCTTTCATCTGGCTCTAAGCCTGTTAAACCAATATAAATTTTACCATTTGTTTTATTTGTGTGCGAATACACACAATAGCTTTTTGTATCCATAATTACCGCACAATCTTAATAGCGTAATTATTATACAATCAAATTTATATTTTATATGTCACCAGCCCAGTCAAGGCGATTCTTATCAACGCCCTTTAGACTGGCAAATCCAGAATACGCTCCTTGCAATAGGAGTTCTGAATCTTGAATTTTATTAATTCGTTTAATGCTATCGAAAAATGCATTTATCTTCATATCCCAAACCTTATCTGTGCCACACAAACCGCATTTAACGGTAAGTGCGGAGACAAGGGGTTTTAGAACGCTTTTATATGGTCTTTGAGAAGCAGCCTTAGCTTCTTCTCTAGCGTCATCAATCAAAATCATCTTAGTAGTTTCATTGGCTGGCGTTTCATTGTTACGCTTAAGACCATGTATTTTTCTAACAGCATCAACTATTTGCGAATATATCATTCTATCAATCGTTATATCGCGCTCGGCATTATACAGTATTATCTGGCCTGTCTCTGTATTTTTACACGGTATGAAATCGGCAAAATCGATATCTTTTAATATGAGTTGAAGCGGATTTATGCACATGTCCCAAAGTCTTTCTTGAGATATCATTGCAAGTTCATCTTTATACTTCTCTTCATTATTCATCAATTCATCGTATATCGGTCTTTGACTAGACACAGCTTTAGATATAAACCCTATGAATAAATCATAGTCTTCAATCTGTGTATAATCTATCTGTTCCATATCCCATAATTGCCACTTTAAATCAGCACCAACGGCAGTAAGAGTATATACGGCATTGAAATATCTTTTCTCACCGAACTCCTCTATCTGACCAATCGTTGGCTGAGTAACAATTATCTTAGGGGTAATCTGAATATCATTACCCCTATAAACCTTAAGCTCATCTAATTCAAACATATGCACACCGCCTATTCGTCAGCGCACAAAGACTTATTTAAATCAGTTCCCTTAAATATAAGCTTCCTATACAGATAGTCTCTCTGCAACGAACCTTCAACATTACTAGTAAGTTTAAGTTCGCCAAGCCCTATATCAGAACGACCATTAAGTTTCATATCAACAAGCCTAGCAAGATAATCATTTCTATTATCAGGAATGCCCTTTACATTATCAACTGTCATATGTCGCTCATGCGAGATAATCCAAATCTCAACTTCTGGTGCGACAAACGTGTATGTACTTGTAATGGCATTTGGAATATGAACCAAAATCATAATGAACGTGCCAACTTCATTAATTGTATTCGGATTTTGACCATAGCCAAAAATTCGAGTTCCAATTAAATCTTCACCATTTTCAACAGATGTAATATTCTCATCGCCAATAGCCTGAATAATGTCGATGTCATTGATAAAATCTTTAATAATTTTATTTTTCGCTCTACCAATTATTGAACTATTAGCCATTACAACAACGACCCTATCTGAATAATAATAGAAGATTTATAATTACCAGATTCATCTGATAGCACAAGTTTAAATTCTTCATCTATCAAAGAATCATCATCAACACCTATTGTCAGAGAATTGCCTTCTTCATCAACAATAAGCGAGTCGGCAAAATCGCATATGATTTCCCAATTTGTAGAGATACCATTAATCTCTTCACAGTTCTCGTTGACAAACGTTCCAACAAACTTTTGTCTACTTCCACCAGACTTAATGGCTGTAGTCTTATATGAGATAACAGACTTTATAACCTTCTTCTTATCTGCATTATTTGTCTTTAATTCATCTTTTTCAAAATAATCACAGACACCCAAATCTGGTCTATCCGTATCATTATTGCGTTCACATTCGAGCATGGTTATTTTTACAAGACCCTTTTTACCAAAGAACATACTGGTGTTATCATTCTGCGTAACGATAAATGATGTCGGCGTTTCGGTATCTCTATCCAAGAAGAATCTCTGTGGCGACTTAATGGCAATTGTATTCTCATCATACGGCAACGTAGTCATGTGCTGAGAAGAACCAATTGTCATCTTAGCACTTGCCTGTTCACCAGAGTTATACTGAGTAGAGTTAATATCTACACATGGATATTCAAGAATGTCGCCATCCTTATTTTGCCATTTTAGTATCCAATTACATAGACTGAACTTGCCTTTCCAATGCACACCGTTTACGTTAAACGATTCTGTACATAGCAAATACTCATCTTTGTTTGAGTCGTATAGCATATCCCCGACAACAATTGGATTATCAATTAATGTCTGAAACTTAACGACAACGCCATTGGCATTAGAAAACGACCTGCCATACAATCTGATAGGCAGCTCATTTGGTTCAGCATACGAATGTGTACTCGGTTGCCAAAAGTATATGCCAGCCGCAAACGATGGGTCATCAGCGAATGTTTCTTTCAGCAAATCTTGGCTGTTTTTAATAACTTCATTCCGTATAGAGCTACCGCTTAAAGCCATCTTACGATTGAATCTATCTAAACATCTCACTGTGACACACCACCATTCTAAAGTATCGAATCGTCAAGGAATCGATTCTTCTTCTTTTTGTATCCAGTAGACATTAAAGGGCTATCGCTTTTAAGTCCGAGCCATGCATAACGAGATAGCAACGCTTCATTTTCAGCGAGATATGTTTTATGCATAGCCATAAGCTTATCGAGCATATTAGCTGGGCTAAAGGCGTTAAAATCTGTTGAACTCAGATTTACCTTTAGCAGGGTAGATGTTCTAATATAGGTAGAATCAATATACTCCAAGAGCATATAATTGCTAAAAATCTCAATTTCCATATCAGACAAATCGCAATTAAAACGCTCTACGATATCATCTCTATCATTTAAATCTTTTCTGCAAACATGAAATCTCGCAATGGCGGGGACGAGATAATCATGCAAGTTCTCTTTTACTTCTTCAACAGTCATCATAGGGATTTCATAACTGCGAAACTTCGGTAAAAGATTTTCGTATATCTTCTCATATGGAGTCGGCATGATTACTCACCAATCCCATTCTTTAAAGGAAAGAAATCAAATCGATGTCAAGTCGCTTCTCAAGTTTTCTGACAACTTTAATGTCTGAAACAATACCATCAGAAACCATATCCTTAATACGATTTACAATGGCAATCTTTAGACTTGTAGGAGCAGATGAAATACCATCAAGAACCTCATCAATATGCTCATTGGTATAATTAGATTCATCAACAAGGAAATCATACTTATCATAAGTACGAGAAAGACCGAGCTTCTTGACAACACGTTCATCAAGCGGCTTTAGCCACATATCGTTAAAATATGTCTTATACTTTCGATGCATATTCTTAACTTCATCAAAAGTCATATCCTCGCAATGACCAATCTCTGACCACTCATAATAGTTGCCAGTACGACCATCCTCATAAACCACATTTGGAATAAGGGACTCGACCTCAATCATATCAGAATCAGAAAGAGCGTCTTCAACATCAGCAGTCTGTCGCGTATTCTTACGTCTAGAAGTACGCTTTGTAGCGACAGTTGCAGTTTCATCATTCATATTTTCTTCCACCGAATTAACGGCGGCTACAGTAGAATCATCCACGGTAGCCGCGTCAACAACGGGTTCGGTATTGGTAGACTTTGCAGTACGAGCCATAACCAAACCACCTTTCTTCAAACAATATTCAAACTATATATAACCTTATCTATTAGGCGAAATTGAAAACGCCAAAATAAGGAGGTAGAAGCATACCCATACCAATCTGGGTCTGAATCTGTAGACCTTCAGTGGCATCGTTTGTCTGCTGAGCGCCATACTCAACAGTACGGGTGTCGCCGATGAACTCAAGCTTAATCGGCTTAACGTCAGCGCCCATAACGAAAATCTGATTCTTGCTTAGGGCAAACTCAAAAGTACCAGACTTGAGGGTCTGAGGGATGACCATTAGCTTATTGCCTTCCCACTCACCGATGGTACCAGTAGAAGCCTTAGCTTCCTTCTGAGAATCGGCAAAGGTCTTATCGGGAACAACATCAACAAGCTTGCGTAGAGCAGCCTTTGTGCCAGCAATGGTTAGAGAACCATAGCCGCCAGCAGCCTGAACCAAATCGCAAAGGTCGCCAAGAGCGTCCTCAGTGTTGCCGTTCTTAGTGAACTCAGCAGGGACTGAGTTGGCAACGTTCTGGAACTGAGCGTAAATGCGGTCAGACATATACTTGTTAATAGCCTTATAGACCTTATCAACAAGCTTATCGAGAGAAGCTACACCAAGAAGGAAGCGCTCAAGCTCGTCATAGACGTGAATGTAGTACCACTCTTTAGGGAGCGTGAACTCCTCGCCAACGTCAATGGACTGACGGTTGGTGTCCCAGTGATTACCAGCGAAAGAAGCCACTGACAGCATACCGCCCTCAGAATAGAAAGCACCCTTATCGCCAAGGGCGCGATTCTTTACCTCGACAAACTCATTGATGAAGGGAGAGTCAAGAATGTTCTCGCCAATAGCGGTTGTGACAATCTCCTCGATAATCTCGAAAAGGACGGTCTTATTACGGCGATAAGCCTGAAAAAGAGTCTTGCCCTGAAGAATGTCGTTATTAATGGTGTTGCGAAGAGCGTCCTCTAGGTCGCGCTTCTTCACCTCGCCGTCAAGAGAGAAGTCATTACGTGCAAGGTCAAGGGCGAGATTGTAGACCTTCTGCTCGTCATTGCTAAAATTATACTTACGCATAGTCTATATCCTCCTTAAATAAATTAGCCCAGAACCTTGACACGGGCTGTGAACATTTCATTTGCATAACCATAGTTGTGCGCAGCGGTAGCAAGAGTACCACCAACGATACGCTTGCGCTCAACAACGGCTTCCATAACAGGACTACCCTCTGCGGCAGTCTCGGCGGCTACAAGCTTACCAGTAGTCTCGTCAATGGTAAGGAAAGCGCCAATCTTCATATTGTCGCGGGTAGCGGGAGTAACGCCCTCAATGGTAATGGCGAACTCATCGTTCTTAGCCACAACGCGAACACGGAAACGGGTGCCAGCAGGAATGACAAACTTATCGCGGCGCATATCAGCGGTACGGCTATAGTCTTCCTTCCATGCAGGCTGGTCGGCGACAACTACAGTCTCGCCAGCCTTAAATCCCTTCTTAAACTTATAGACGTGGCTACCCTCTTCCTCCTGCTCGCCAAGATAACCAAAGGTGCCATTCTCAATGTCCTCTTCCGCAACTGCATCAAAGATACGCTCTGCAAAGCGGGAACTCTTCATATTTGTTGACTCAAAGACCGTATAACGCATATGAATCCTCCTTATAAAATACAAATACATTATTAAATAAATTGCCAATGCTTATTCATATATGTCTCACTTTTGCCATTACAACAATTTGAAACACATGATGAACTATATCCATCGCGTGTTACACTAGCAATAGAATCATATATACAACCAGTTTCTACGCATAGTAATGATTTACCCCTATTGCGCCCTCGTTGGTCACGATAATCACACAATTTATTATCTCGACCAATTTTTAACAATGCCGTAGTATATGATTTTGATATGTTTGCAATCTTAGCAATTTCTATTGTGTCATGAACACCAGAGTTCCAAAGTCTGCAAACTTCATCAATTTTTTCATTTTTATTTTTAATCTTTTTGTAATTAATTACAAAATCACACAAACCACTTTTAGCAGCTTTCTTCAAATTAGAAATAACACTTGAAATATGTATACCAGTACAATCTGAAATATCTTGTGTGTTTTTCATTCCGTCATTCCACAAATTAGCGCACAACATAACATTAGATGTGGTCGTTGCTTTAAAGCATTTGCGCCAATCTATATTTGATAAATCAAACAACATTGACAGTTCGCTATCTAAAATAGACTTCTTAATATAATCCAAATCAGACTTACTACAATCAAGTACAACATAATGTTCAATACCATTAGACAAAGCCAGCTGCTTCTTATATTCATCATTTGCAATCTCTTCATCTAATGTTCTTGCGTTTCTAGTTTCATCAGACAATCTAGCAAAACTAGAATTATAATGCTGAGCACCATTTGTTTCGACTATTAAATTCATATTTGGAATATAAAAATCATATCTTTTACCATCAGACCAACTAGTTGTTTTATCATGAATAAAATCACAACAAAGTTGATTAAGCAATTCATAGACAAATTTTTCTGCGAAGCTTATTCCATCGGAGCATCTTGGACACGATAATCCTTGCATCCTAACATTGTTAATAGTCTTGCTTTTAATTTCAAAGCCGCAACATGGACAAATCCAATCAACCATTTGACTTCCAGTAGCAAAATACTTATATCCGTCATCTGGATTCTTAAGCATAGATGCTAACTCTGGGTTCGTTGTCCACATATCTGTTTCGCCAATAAATACTTTTCTATGCGAGCAATACGGGCAACCGCCTTTGTCACTAAGAATGGTTCTTGGTGCAGCTTTAAAAATATGATTAGAATTATTACAACACTGCCATTTAATTTTTACATACTGACCACTATATTCTTCTAGCGGCACATATTTAATATTCTTATCTTCTAATTTTTTCAAAAACTCTTCGTTGGTTAATGTTTTGCCCATACAACAACAAATCCTTCTAAAACAGAGAAGCCGCATTAAAATAAATAGCTGTCTTTATCCGACTTCCACGAATGCAAAGCATTATCAAGATTTTTACCTTTTTCAAAAATAAAAACCAAAAAGCCTTTTGACTTTTGGTCACAATCAATTCTAATTAATTTACAATCGTGGTCAAGTAGATAATTAGCAAGACGCTTTCCTTTACAGCAAAAAACGTTATTCATTTAACACGACTCCTTCAAACATATTTTATCGATTGATATGAATTGCGCCGTACTTCTCGGACATCCAGCAATTCGAATCATTGTCATCCCCATCATCGAGGACACCAGCAACAGCAACGCTAGAATCCTGCTTGCTGAAGTTATTCTTACGATTAACCTTTACGTAAAGAACTGCGCATTCCTTCTCAATCTCATCGACAGAAAGCTCGTCCTTCTTTTCCTTAATAGCCGCGAAATCAGCGTTCTCCGCAAGAGCGTCCTCATACTCAGCGAACTTAGCGTTCTTCTGAGCGTCAAGCTCATCAGCCTTACGCTTCTCATCGGCAGCTACAAACTCATCATACTTAGGCTTAATCTCTTCAAGCTCTGACTTAACAGCGCTGAACTCCGACTCAATCTTAGCCTTTTCATCGGACTCAGCAGCAGCCTGAGCTTCGGCATCAGCGATTTTAGCAGCAGCAGCTTCCTCGAAATCAGCCATGTGCTTACCAAAATCAAATGCACCCTCTGGCTCAACAGCGCCATCCTCATAGTCAGAATAAGTAACCTTCTTGCGAGTCATGCTATCAAAATCAATCTTAGGACTATCACCGTCAACAGTAAACTTGAAGCCGACATAATGATAATTATCCTGCATATCGACAGCAATTACCTCGTCACCCTGAATGTCAACAGCAGAGAAACGAGGTACATCCTCGCCCCAATAGTTCTTCATCGTGGCAAACGCACGAACACTATCGGCGACATCATTAAACTGCTGAAGTACAGTCTGTGCAAAATCAGTATCAGGATTGGGCATATTTCTGACACCTCCTTGTTCATCTTTATCTTTTACTAATTTAGTAAATTTAGTAAATTTTTCATTCAGCTCGCTTTGAATTTCTTTTACGAAATCATCAGATGTAAACTGAACGTCTTTTACTTTAACGTTTGCGTCCACCATAGCTGGTTCAACTGAATCACCAAGCATACAGCACCCGTCAAATTTAAACTTTTCAAAGTGAAATATACCATCTTCATCTTCATCGCCCTCGACAGATGAGACGGCAAGCTCCATAGATTGAGCCTTTTCACCATCGCGCTCAACAATATCGGTAGAGTCGCTAAATTTTTCCCACAACAATGCATCGACTTGTAAGAACTCTCGTTCAACTCCATCAGAACACATCTTCGTGAACCATCTTGGATTACAGGACTCTGGAATCACACCATAGGCAGAGCCAACATACTTATCCTCAATACCGTCTTCGGTTCTTGTAAGCACATACTCATGCCCTTTGAAGTCTGCTTCCTGAGCGAACTTATCATATTTGATAAACCCAAGAACAGGCGTGTTCTTTATTGAGTCGATACAGTCATCGACAACTTCTTTAGAGAAAAAACTTTTATTTAAATTCTCACCAGTATGTAATACGTCTATGGTGATATTTAAAAATCTAGTATCATCATCCGATATTTCCCCGTTAACGGAGAATGTTGAATGCAGTGAGTTAAATTTATTATCCATAAATTATTACCCCCAGAAACAACTATCAGTTAAAATAGACATCTTCTTTTATCAGACTTCCATTTTTCAATATTTGATTCAATAGATTCATCATTATCAAAAACATAAACGACAAACCCATCGACACGTTCTGTCCTTATGAGCTTGGAACCATGTCTCATAAGATATAGCGCTAAGTGTTTACCTTTGCAATTAAATTCTTCTCGCATATCAAACACCTCGCATTATCTATCATTCTTCTCGCCATCGCGCGTCTTTTCACCTTCAACATCAAGCGTCTCGCCGCGCTCTTCTGCGGTTGGTCTGCCGACCTCTTTTTCTGTAACCACAGCAGGTTCAGTATACGAAGTTGCAAGAGGAACGAAGTTATTATGGAAATCAAAGATATCGTTATGCAGAATAAAAGACCCCAACGTTCTTGAAGGAGTCATATCAAGAGACGCAAGCCACTTGTCGATACAGGATACACCAAGCGTTACTGCGTCCTTATATCTCTTGCTCACGTTATCTCTATTAAAGATAGTTATATCAAGGAGATAAAAATAAAATTTGAAAGCTTTTTTATTATAATTTCTAAGCTTTATATATCTATTAGTCCATCGCTCAAGCTGTCTGTATACTCCGTATACGAAACCAGCATCGTTCTCAACGGACATTGTTACAGCCGTACCAGAAGACGAACCGTTGAACAGCTCTTTAGACTCACCAGATGAATTATAAAGCTCATCAATTGCATCAGAAACATTGTTTCTTGTATTGCTTGAATCCTTAAAGCTTATCGCTTCACCATCTGAACCAAGAGTATGAATCAATCCAATATCATCGCTCATACTCTCCCTGTTGATTTCCGCAAATACGCTGAGCGTATCTGGAGTAAGGAGTGGCTTGTCTACGGTTGTCTCATCAATAGGAACCTTAACCATAATCGCCTTATAGTTATCGGTTCTAGCAGACTGTAACTTTAACTTCTTATAGGTGTCAAGGTCTATAATATCCTTGACCATTCCTATAAGCATTGGATATGGATACGTCCACTGACTATTCAACTTAATACAAATCTGCTTATCTGCTGGCGGCTTATACCAAAAAGATGTTTTACCGTCAATATAGTCCAAATAAGCCTGCTGTACGTAATCAGGATACGCAGTAAGCTCACTTTGCTTTATCTTACCAAGGTCGATTTTAAAATTATATAGACCATCTTGAACCTGATATAGTTTACATATCTTATAGTCTATCTTAAGAAAGAAGAAATCTGTCGAACTTTCAACAACAAGACCGCAATAGACATCCTGATATGGCAGGTATCTCATTATCTTTGCGAACTCATGCTTTAAATTCATATCTTCAAGTTTAGCTGCGAGCTTAGAATACTGCTTCTTGATAGTGTCGGTCTTCGCGGTATTCTGAACATCATATAAATCAACCCACCAACAGAAAAGAGCCATGTTACTATAAAGACTATTTAATCTATAGTAGTGCGGAGACACACGCATAAGATATGACGATGCATCAATAAGCAGCTGCCAATATCTTTTCGGATGCTTGATTGCAGTATCGATATCGCTTAGCTTAATATCGCCAATACACCCTGTCTCAAGAATCTCTGTATTCAGAAACAAGTCGTTGCGCATTAATCTACTAAACGCGCTCCAATCAACCTTGCCATCTTTTTCAGATTTCTTAAACGACTCTTCGTCACGAAGATAATCTTCTTTTGTATATTCAGACGCATATTCAGAATCTATTTTATCATTAGCCATTAAACCGATTCACCTCCTTAATATGCGTGCAAAACCATTAGTACATATTTGGTCTTTTGTTTAACTTTTTCATTTGTTTAGCATAAGACTTAATATCAAAAGAAGCTTGTGGCTTTTGAAGAATTTCACGCTCAAGTTGACACTGAACCCAATAATTATACGCCAATGAACTGTAACGGTCTTTCCTCATGCCAGTCTTTTCTATAATTTTGATATTAGTTCCTTTTATCTCATGCTCAAGCTTTGTAAGTTCATATATCAAAAATGTCGTTTGTATATACGGCATCTTATATTGTAATTGTTCAAAAGGCTGCATTTTTGCATAACCCTTTATTTTATCTTTTAATATTTCTTCTGCTTCGAATTCCGAAACAAGAAGATTAATCTTGCCCTGTTTAAATCCATTTCTGAGCAAAATACAAATCTCATTATTAAAAGAAGCACTCGCTTTAATAGACCAAATAACTTCTGGGGCATTAGACACTTTACATCTCGCAGCCATGTCTTTATCGTTACAACAAGACAAAGCGCCATATAGCTCGCCTGTCTCTGGGTCTACCATATCTCTGATAAGAGCGTCGAATACGCCAAGGCCGCTGCCATTCGTATCGACAACAAGGTCTGTGCACTTATACAGCCTAAATAATCTACGAATCACAAGCGCCAATTCATCTGTATTAAGACCCTCGTGGTTTTCAAGATATATGATATTAGACACGTAATTGTTATTATTCGTAGGAATTGCGCTATTGATTATAATAGCACTGGCATCGTTTCTGTGTTTGTTAGAAGCCATAAGCGCAACGTCTACAGACATAATTCGTCTTTCATTCGTAGCTAATTCTGGTATCTTATATGTCTTATTGTTTATAAGCGATGGTGGATACACCGCCGTCTGCAAAGTTCTTCTGCATCCGATATCTTCAAATGAGAAAAAGGCACCTTCGGTATCGCCGAAGAATAAACAATCCATCTCCATGCTCCACTTGACCTCATCGAAGTCCTTTTCAGACATCTCGTCTTCAATTTGCTCACGGGATAACAAACCTTCTTTTACAGATACTTGATATGGTAATCCACAAATAAAATACTTTTTAGTATCATCAAGCATATTTACAGTATAAGCCCTTGCCTTTTCAAAAGACCAATGGTTCTTATACCATGCAGAACTCATATAGAACTCTTTATTTCGTTCTAAAAGGTGCGCATATTTTGGATTGTTTAAATAATTAGGCTGTCTTGGAGCAGTAAGGAATCGTCTCAATACCGTGTTAATAGTATCTAGGTCAACCATTCTAAACTCATCTACCAGCAAGATATTGGCGCGTGAGCCACGACCAGAATCAGAAGCGGTAACGACTCTAATCCATGAGCCGTTTGCAAATTCAATAACCGCTTTATTTGCGCCAACGGCAGCATATGTAATTTCTCGTCTAAGATTTTCAGACCCAAAACCATAATTCTTCATAAAGTCATCTGTAATCTTCAACAAAACCTCATTCGCCTGTGGTCTTGTTGCGGAAGCGATACATATTTTTGTCTTGGGAAAAAGGATGCATCTAACAACGCAAAACAAGGCGGTTAACCAAGTCTTCAGTTTGTTATTAACCATAGGCTCTTTATCCTATGCTCTGGGGATTTCTCCCATTTTCATCAATTGGTCAATTCCAATTCAGCTTGGAGTACATTTTCCACACTTGTGGTCGGGAACTCTTGGAGATATTATATTTATTCAATCTCTACTCTCTACAATACTTTACAGCCTTTCGCAATCTATAAAGTTATCTCGGTATTAACATATAACATTAGTTACTTAGCCTTCACCGATTTTTCCCAATTTTAACAGGGCTAAACTTGGTAATATACTATCTATTTATATGCAGTTTTCAATATCATTAAATTTTTCAATTTTTCTTGATAAACAAACACAATCTTTTGTATATAAAAAATGTTTTAATTTTTCTATATTGTCTTTGCCATATATGTATAAATTTACAGCTTTGCTTCTATTGTCCTCTTTTAAATCACTTGTATTAATTCCATTTGAATTTAATATATCTTTAATTTTTTGTAGGAAGTGTTTGTTCCCACAAAAATAGCACCTGTAATGATGCTGCTTATAAATCTTACCTCTAGCGTTACTATAGTACGTTCCCTCTGTATATGAGACACCGCCATCTCCATCAAAATAACCTCTGACAAAATCATTAATATATTTTTCTGGTAAGATATTGTTTTTTGGAAACTCTAATATAAGGCTTTTTTGAGGTGTGCATCCAAGATTAATTAAATCATTGCACATTCCAGTACAGTTAATAACAATTCTGCTTGACTTATATTTTCCAGCTACAAGCTTATCTTTAATAGGGACATTGCTATCAAGTGCATTTCTAAATTTAATAAGATGATTTTTATCGTCATTTTGAAGCGTTATTTCCAACGACATCGACTTTAGTTTTTCATCTTTATAAAATCTCGTAATACACCCATCTGCATATAAGAAACCTAACCAATATGCCTTTTCAAAAGAATCAATTTCTTTGAAATAATCTTTATTGTAAGTATACTTACCCATTTGTTATTCCAATCACGCGCGATATTTTTTTTAATAACCCTGTCCTCGCGCAGCGATGTACATAAAGAAATTATTATGCATCATCGCATATAGCAATATCTTTTGAAATAATTTTAATTTAATATTTAAATAATCAACAACAAAGCGATGGGGATTAGCCCTGTAAAAACCAGCCCACACTGCAATACCATTCATAATACGTTGCGATTTTTCATTGGCGATTTCTTTTTCAGATTTTTTTCTATTAACCATTATGAAGCACCAACCATATCCAACTGTTCATTGATATAATTATCTTCATAATACCAGTGAAATCCGCCTGCTGTTTTTCTTTCTCCGCGACAAACCTTTGCAATACAAGAATCATCTACGCCAGTCAAAGCAGAAGCATTCTTTGTGCTTGAATACGTTATATTCGCTTCAACACAAACAACCTTTTTAGAGATTTTTTCTACCTGTTTCTCAATTGATTGCTTGCTTCTTTTTTTGCCCTTTTTTGCAGCACTCATCTTTTTAATGGTATCTTGCGAAAGATTTTCTCTCATATGCGCTATTTTATTTCGTTGTTTAGCTTCTTCTGTATGATGTTTACCATACATGCCATTTTTAGAACCTTTGTGCGAATCTTTTAGTCGAGCCTTTTGCTCTTCTGTATATTTATAACCTTTTGAGCCGCTTTCTCCGCCAATACTCATGTTATATCCATAATTGCAATCATTGCTTTTATAATAAGCAATAAGTTCTATTTCTTTTTGTTCGGCTTCTTCTTTTGTTAGTCCACTAAACAATGCTTCATGTTTGAAATTATTCCAGCCATACTTTTTTATCGCATTCCAAAAATATATATGCGTCTTATAGCCTTTGCCATCTTTCCTCCAACGTCTTTCGGGAGTCTGAGATGTTATTCCAATGTACACTTTGTTGCTTGGCGATGTATGTTTATAAACAATATAATTATTATTCATCGTCTATTCCACCGCCAAATACTGCATCAAATAACGCTTCGTTATCCTCGTCAGCATCATACTCAGGTTTTTCAACAGTGTATTTTTTCATATATTTGCTATAGAGCCTTGAAAGCCCGTTCTTTAGCCCCATCATCTTTGCGAGGTGTCCGCGAAAAAATGTGTCGATATAAAGGCCTATGTTGTCAACATCTTTCAAATCATCCTCTGGCTCTGGAATTGGCCTTGTGTTTTCCCACTTATCGATAAGTGTGCCAAATGTTTGACTATCAGACGTAGCATCGCCAGAGTTTTGTTTTGGCTGCAACTTAGCAGTATCAAGAAGTTTCTGGAATGTAGCAGTCAAATCCTTTGTATCTTGCTTTGCCCTAGTTGCCTTTAGCAACTCAAGCTGATTAAAACACAACTGTTTAAAGACTTCTTCTTGCGCCTTTGTATTGCACTCGTGTCTAGTAGTCCAGTCGCAATATTCATTGTAAAGGAAGATATAATCATCATTATCGAAACCATTACCAAACAGCTTTATCGCCTTGTCTATGGTTTCATTCATATCAGAATCATCATCTGAATATATTGATATAGGCTTATTATTAAGCTTTGCTTCGTTATATCTTTCTTCTAATGTTCTATCATAACCACCTTTATATTGTTTAAGTGGCGAGATAGAGATATATGAAGCTATTAGCGAACATGTTAAATCGCCATCTTCCATTCTCTTAACGGTTTTATCATATGCATCATCACAGAAATATATGTCTAAAAACATACACATCCGCTCAACGGCTTTCTTTTCTGGGTTTGCATATCCGTTAGATTTATATATATTTAAATAATTATAATAAGTTTTGTTGATACATTCTTTGCACCACGGCAGTTTTCCGTATGAAGCATATAGGCTGCTATTTGATTTATAAAAATCTTTCGGCCTAAGCTCTTTACCACAACAAGCACAATGCAGTGTCGAAGTGAAATCATCATTTTTCACAGTTGCTCTTCCAGCCATACGACACTACACCACCTTTCTTCAAACAAACTATTTAAATTTAATATCGTAGATGCAATCAAGTCCATCTTCTGTTATCACAGAAATCAACTGTTCTGGCTTGTTTCTAAGCCTTTTATCCAAACAGTATTCATCTCCACCGCCAGCAAACGTACCGGCCTGAAGAACCTTTGTATCATAAGATGTAACCATTGCATTCGTATGTCTATGACCGCAATAAATAATATCTGGCTTTCTACCAGTAAACATGGTTAGCTTCTGAACTATGTTATTCAAGTTGTCTCTGTCTCCGTGCACTCCGTATATCAGCTGTCCGCGAACATCAAACATAGCAATGCTGCACTCGATATCGTTTTCATGAAACACTACATTTTTAAAATTCTGTAACTTGGCGCTAAGATACGGAATTGCAAGCAAGTCCATATTCTCGCCGCGCAAATTCTCATCTTTATTCTGAGAAAGGCGTGAGTGATTACCCATGCTCACATACACATTCACGGTATTAAACTTATAACTTAACTCAGTTAAAAATTGAGACAGATAATCAGTTACAGTTAAAAACTGCTCGATAACATTCTGATTGTTTTCAATTCTAATGGTATTATGAATAAAACCAGATATAAGCTCGCTTAAAATAACATAGACGTTCTCTGAGCCATGGCGCATCTGAACTTCAAAAATCTTATCAAGATATTGATTGATTCTATCTCGCAAGACATCGTTATTGAACTTATTGAAATAATTATCTACCTCAATACCAGTATGCACATCAAAGAAAGTACATACAATATCGTTGTCTGACTTTAAAGAACCAGCAAGATTCTTATCTTCATCATAAAAAAGAGGATGACAATCGCTTTCAGAAATGCTTCTTATGATTTGCTCTTTATAGCTTTCTTTTCGAGCCTGCTCACGAATCATCCTGCGAAGCTCATTACGCTCATCACGAACCTTAACCTGCTGCTTCTCAAGTTCCTGCTTTTGAGATTGCAGCTCTTTCAGGTATTCGTCATTATCATATTTATTAAACACACCAGCATCATAAAATTTTTTTGCCTGCTGATATGGTTTTCTAAATGCCGAGGAAGTATAAGGCATATCTTCGTTGCCGATTTCCTTATTGATTATATCGGCTAACTCATCCCAATTCATATCTATAATTCCAGATTCCTTGGCTTGCCCAAGTCTCCAAATATATTGTTCTAGATTTTCAGATTCGCCTTTATGTAAATCCACGTATGGCACCTCCTCATATTTTCATCTTGCAGTAACAAAACAAGATGATGGTGAAATATTTGATTTTCACAAATATCTTCCAAACTTTTACTTCATACACTATTGGATGTTCTGTATTGAACTAATTTCACCCAGAACAAAACAAAGAAGGATGGACAATGCCACCCAGTCTAAGTCATATAAATATTCAATTGTTATCTTACACAACATATACAACATAAACTATTCGTTGCTGTGACAACCAAAAAGGAAGTCACAGCAACAACAAAGAAAGGTGTAGAAATATGAATGCAAGAAAAAAATATGCAAATGATATCATTCGCATTTATATATTCAGCCTATTGACTGCGTATATAACAATCACTTATTTACGATAACTAATCTTGTCGCAATACGTTCTCGTAATATGAGCCTTTGGAACAATCTTACTCTTCGTAACAATCATCTTTCCAGTAAGGTTATTAACCTTCTCATGTGATGGAACATATACACCATTCAATACGACACCCTCAAACAGTCTAACAGAAACACCGCTATCTTCATTCGCAGAAGACAGGGCATCTGAGACACTATTCTCAAGAGACTCATATACGTCCTTAACCGTATTCCTATCAATTCTGCAATCCTTGGCAACGGTCTTAATTAGCATATCTTTCGTATATGTAACCTTTTTACTATCATTCTTAGCCATTAATCTTCTCCTTCATACTTGATTGGTGTAGTTGGCAATTTTGAAAAAAGTCTTGAAATATATATGTCCTCCATATAGTGAGATTTCAAAATTTTTAAACTACATTAAATCTATGTATTTTAAAAATTAATAAATTTAAACATATAACATTAATACTATGTCATATGTTTAAATTTTCTGGTCGCGTGACTTTTGAGTTTCGCGCTGTTTTTTCTTTCTCAATCTGGCAAGTTCGCGCTTATGAGCCTGCGTACATTCATGACACCTACATGTTTTCGTATCCTTAATGCTGACTTCGAACCACTCTCCACAGTCAACACATTGTACATCTCGCGTCTCTCGTTTCACATTGCGAGCAAGATTATCATAAACAATATCTCCATAACACAACCAAAGAGCCATCTTATTTTTGCCGCCCTTAATACCGTAAAGAAACTTCACGAGAATATCAACAATCTTAAAGTCATCATATCCAAATGAAGAAAGCTCCTCGTAGATTTCCTTAGAAATCTTTCTATACTTTAAATCACGGCGTATCTTAGACTTAGATGCATCGTCAGAAGAAAAACCCTTAACGGCATCATTCAATGCAAACTGATACTTCTTGTTAAGCTCACAATACTTGACAATCAGCGGGTCTGTTTCCTCCTTGATAATCTTACCTCTATCCGTAAACGATATCGTGCATTCAGTTCTGACATCTTTCATCATAAGCGTATAATCAATCTTATCAAGACCAAGCTTTCTACAATTGATTCTCGGGTTCGGGATAATATCGTTTAGTTTGTTGACTAGGCTATTGTTGATATCAGATACCTGATACAGTTTCTTATCCTTAGCATATACGAAGAAATGCGGTAGCTGGTCTTTAGTAAAACCAGTTATCAGCTCCTTTTCATAGTCAGGTCTTTCTGGCTTATACAGTGTCTTGGCGTAATCAATTACGAAATTGTTTTCCATACAAAGAAGTCTAATTACGTCAATTGCTCGTCTCTTCTCTTCGTCTGTGCCAGATATAAATACCTCGCTGTTCCAAATCTTAGAGATGTTATTGCTGTAGATTCCGATATTGCCGCCAACGAAAGCAGCATGAAGACCGCCGTAGATTGCGGCGTTATCAAGATGTACTGGCTCTGCTTTTCGCATATTGTAATAAAGCGGTACGATGTCAAACTTCTTAAGGTTTCTTTCCGCAACTGCAATGAGCGTCTTATCTGCAACTACAAGCGACTTATCACCGTCAACATCAAACTGAAGAATCTTACTAATCATATCCTTACAGCTGGTATATACGGCATCTGTACCAAACCACTCTCTGATAGCATCCTTTCTATCGCCATAGGAATAACAGGCAACATTTTTTCTAATGGCATGTTCCATGAAAAGATGTGGGGAGCGAAGGCAATCAAGCTTCTCATCTTTTCTAAACAGCCAACAGAAGACCTCCCCGTCTTCAAGCAATCCATCTGGATTGTCTTTACCCATGAACCAATGCTCACAAGCCGCATAGAAGTCTGGAAGCAAAAACGTATACTTGCCATGAACCTTCAATTTTCCAGCTTTGAACCTTTTGACCATGCTGTCTTTGATATCCCTTAGCTGAGACTTCGCATACTCATCATTCAACAGGGCTGGGTAAAGGTCAATAGCCTTTTGAAAGGCCGTCTTATTCGTATTATACGGCGTTGCACCGAACACATCCTTAATGCTCTCAATCGAACCACACAGGTTCTCAAGCTTGTTTGTCGATTGAAAAGCAATGTCAGCAAGCTCATCGTCAGTAACATCAGTCAACGTCTGAAGCATCTGATAGTTGATTGTAGCATCTTTGATGCGCTCTTCCTCTACGTTGGTTATACCAGCCGCACACCCATATCTCTTGAACATCTCCTTGTATTGCTCCCAAGACTCATAATATTTGCTCATCTTGAACTGAGACTTTGTGAAGATAATCTGAATATCCTCATCAATGATATTATGCTCTTTGCCATATATGTCCTTGACGATAGGAGAGCATTCGTTTACCTCAATGAATTTCTTAAAGTCAAAAGCGCCGAGAAGACCCTTTACCCATGGCAACCTCACCATACGATTCCTACCAAGGCAAGGCAACATCATACCAGCTCCGTCAGTATGTGGAATAGGTACGTTGCCAGTTATCCTCTTAATAGAGTAGTCTGCATCGTCAATCAAATCGTATGTACCGACAACATCGGTTTCAAAATCATCGATAACGATAGTCTTGTCAATGTCAAATTCATTCCATACGTCTGTTGCAGAATTTGCAAGCGCCATATAAGCAAGATGCTTATTAGGATTGTTGCCGCCATGTGCGTTGATGTCGTCGATTGTCAACCCACACATAATCGTCTTCTCATGCTTTTTCCAAGTTGACTCTTTGACGAATACGCATTTTTTTGTGCGAATCTGTCCAGCAGAAGATGTAAAGTAGATATACTTTTCACCGTTGTATTCAAAACCATTGTAAATCAAGTCTTTAATCATATCGAAATAATAGACCTGAATTACCATAAAGTCTTCACACAACTCATCTGGCTTGGCACCGATGGTTCTCGTGAAATACGAATCGAATACTGAAATGACATTCTTCTTAGATACTTGATTGTCACGAAGTACCCTCGTGTGATGTCTTCCATTTGATGCGATGTTCGCTTCGACTTTATTAGACAGAAGTGTAAGCAGCCTTTCCTTAGTCTCATTGATTTTCGCATTCTTTAGAGACACAAGGTATTTCAATCTGCGATACTCGCAGCCAAGCTCTATCAGCTCTTTTATATCATCGCCAAATAAAGAAAAGTCATATTCGTCTTTGGCAATAGATACAATACCATCTTTGTCGATACCGAAAGACTCAAACTTAGACTCAATATTTTTAATACCGACTATAGTTTTCTTCGCCTTGCTGTCATTACCCTTGATAACAGCGCCATTCAGCAGTTGATTCCTTTCACTTCTGAGCTTGTGGTTAAGCCAGTGAAGGGAAGACTCTCTGTTGTCATAAAAATTCCCAGTGTCTAGGGAGTAGATGTCTATCTGCTTGTCAAGCACGTTACCACCTCCTGATTCATTGTCGATACAAAAGACACATTACATACTAATTGCATAATGCATAGATGATACCGCAGACGATGAGAGTGCAGATGAGATTCATATCCGATACACCTTCTTAAATAAAATACCTAACTTTCAATACATATCATATACTATTATTATATAAAAGTAAAGAAGATTCCTATATTGTCATCATGCATTCTATATCATCCCAATCTTCATGAGCAGCTTCTTCTTATTTGAAATCTCTCTCATATAGTAGTCCTCTCCGCAAGACATCAGATATCCATTCTCACGCTTGTACATATTGCACACGAGAGTGTGATTAGTCCTCCACTTACCATCAACCTTTACCCTAGGCAGCGGCTCATAATAGAGAAGACCCAATTCATGCAGTACCTTTACCGCCTGAGACATAGCCCTCTCGGAAATCCCAATCTCCTCAGCTTCATCGCAATAGAACATGTTTATGACTTCTGGCTTCTTGGCTCTTCTGCTCTCAATAGGATTTTCCTGACATGCATCCTCATTGGATAGCCTATTAGACCTATTGCGTATATTCATCTTGAGATATGCGTATACACGAAGCAGGATATCGTTGTTCACATACTTGCTCTTGGTGTCATATGCCATAATCTTCTCATACTCATCAAGATATACGATGGCAAAGTAATTGGCATCGCATTTATCTCTCACCTTATCGCTATCGAATTCGGCAATGCACATCTTTGTATTCTCGATACTGCCATCAACAGATAGATACCCAAGGTCGCAAAGGTCGCCCACTGCCGATGCAAACTTTGAGTTTATGCCACGGCTGTGCCTATCTGAATTCTTACCATGCCACTTGACCATCCAGTTGACATTGAACAACACCCTGTCATCCAAACCCCTTCTCACGGCAAAGAACATAAATGTCGTTATAAGCATATCATTTGCATCGCCGTTGACGATAATCTCTTTGGGGATACGGAAGTAAACACCGCTATTGCCGTTAAGCTTAGACTTTGAATCGTATTCATATAAGGCATTATCAGACAATTTGACACCTCCAAGCAATTTCAAAAACAAATGGATTATACCACGTTTTCTGTGGACAACCAATAGAAGTCTTTAAGTTGTCCACGTTTTTTGTGGACAAGTGCAAAATGTAAGAGACTTGTCCACGTTTTTTGTGGACAACTAGCATAAAGTGGTGTAAGTTGTCCACGTTTTTTGTGGAAAAATGAACATTCTTAACAAAATAGATATATACAAAATAGATAAATATGTCTGCGACAAAATAATTACTATATGTATGTGGATGTATAAACCGTATCAGAAGTATAAATGGTTTTAATGGTTTGGGGACAAATTTGCACTTCTTATATATAAGAACTTCAAATTTGTCCTATTAGTTATTTATTTATTCAATAAATATCTATTTAAAAAAAATAACAGTATCAGAAAACATATGAAAATAAATATCACAGATATAGAAACATAGACTGTATTATAGATGTAAACATACTATGCCAGATGTGTAAAAATATCCCCATTATCAATATAAAACTATAGCATCTACAATGCCAACTATATATGAACATATTGCCTAATTATAATGTTATATTGATTAACACGAAGTATAGATAACGGAATCTCCAATTATATCTTAACATTAAATAGCCTTATATCAAGTGTATATTGACTTGCTATTTTTTGTTTAAAACACATATAGATTTAGTGTTGATTACTTCTATATCTATGTTGTTGATATGTAGTTATATTTACGTATGTTTCCGGACGGCTTCATTTCTAAATTGATATTAATTGAATAGCGCATCACCAGTGTTGTCTATATATGTATATATCGCTTTATTGTATTGATGTTTATCTAAATAATTATGCGTCTGTGTATATAGACGGCATATGTATTTTGATTACTGCCTTGCATGTATCTGTATTGACGGTATATCTATTGTCGTTTTGTCATACCGCATATTTCACCGTTTATAAATTGTTACATATGTAGTTACATATTGTTTATATGTAGTTAAATTTTACGGTTGACAACGGCTGATTTTTGACGAGTTTGACAGTGGGTTATTTATTTTTTTTGGTTGTGTTTAGATGAAACACATTGCCCCAGACGCAATAAACTCAAACGTTTCCAAAGTTTTAATACACCCCTATACCACTATCTACCTGCTGTTTTGTTGTTTTGAGTATCAGTTTAATACCCCTGCCGTTGTGCGATAAAACCATGGTGGTATGAGTGCAAAAAAAAACAGGTGTATTGCACTTATAAAGATACCCCCGGGTATGCTATGGCAACCCCCCCCCGCTAGTAGATAGAATGATTAATCCCCTTAAAATTATTAAACCCCCTGCTATCGCTCGATATTAATAACACCCTCATATGCTATCGAGCTACTACCATATCCAAAACCATATCCAAATTAATAACCCCTAAACCACTAACCAGAACAAAATTACGAATATGTTCGGATATGCAATAAACCCGTATAAAACCACAGTTTTATGCACAGCACCCACTCTGAGCTGGGGAAACGTTGGTAAAACGTTTTACTTTACCGTTTAAACCCCTATTTTGTCGTTTCGGGTATAGGCGTAGGCATACCACATTAAACGCCGTTTTAGCTGGTAGATGCCTATATTTTGCGATATTTTGCCTATTTTGCTACTAACTCGACAACATATCGAACGCATTTCGTTATGCAAACTCCACATATCGATCAGTTTTGTCCGTTATCACACATGTGTTGCGTAACTGCCTTGCATCAATCACTCAATACGATATATGTAGGTTCTATGTAGTTTCGTGATTAATACTTGACAAACCTACGTACCTCATGTATCACGCGCGTTTTTGCTTTGCGCACGCACACCTCACGCACATCGACCCCGTCCAAACCAGATATGTGAAGAAATTGTGAAGACGAATCCTACCCTTGCATCCGCCCCGCCCCCGTGGGATTATGTGTTTGCGCCGCAAGGGAAGCCCAAACGGCGGGTACCTTATCAACCGCATATCGAGAACAAAGACAAAGAGTTTTGCAGATTCTATGGAGACGCTTAAAACGTGGTAAAGTGAAACCACGTCAAAGCACCTTTAGAATCGAATAGCAAAGTATAGTCCTACAATGGGCGGGTGATAATGTTCGCCAAC
>NFYZ01012305.1_pt1 | contig 28493 bp, 33 predicted proteins | sample 1092561 | NCBI WGS metagenome assembly NFYZ01 (sample SAMN03609887, study PRJNA323583) | gut metagenome | isolation source: feces | host: Rattus norvegicus | place: Malaysia | collected 2013 | reverse complement strand
GAGAACTCCACGTAGGTGCTGTCCTGCTCCTTGGGAAGCGGGAAATCTGCACCATCGTAGGCAGGCACGGAGAAGTCGCCGCCCTGATAGCGGAACGTGGCGAGGAAGGTGGTGTCGTCGATGGTCAGTTCAATGGGCTGTTCGGGAAGCGTGGCCAGGATGGGCGAGAGCATCGCCACGGGGAGGCAGAAAGGACGGAAAGGAGTCTTGTCCATGCTGCGCAGGTCGATGGGCAGCGTCAGCGTATTTTCGGACGACGAGCCGGTGAGGAAGAAACGGTCGTCGCGAACGGAAACCAGCGCGTTGTCGAGGATGGGCAGCGTGTTGCGCTTGATGATAACCTTGGAAACCGTGGTGAGCGCACGGAGAAGTTCTTTGGAAGAAACGGAAAATTTCATGTGCTATGCTTGTTTTATGTTTGACTTGGGTTAGAAAGGCAGATCGTCGTTATTGGACGGTGCCCACTGATTGCTATTGTCCTCTGGAGGCGTGGGGGCAGAATAGCCCGTGATGCCCTGTGCCACGGGTGCCGAGTTGTTCGTGTATGCGCCCTGCTGGCTTTGTTCCTCCACCAGGTACGAGTCGCCCATCTGGAAGGGCATCATCATGGAGATGGCGCGTGAGAGGTCGGTGCCCTGTGTGTCGGTCTGCTGCGACCATTCCGGGTGTTCGGCCAGGATGCGCTTGGCCAGCGCGGAGCGAATTTTTGTGCGCTTCTCTTCGGGCAGCATGTAGCAAATCTGATAGGCCGGGACGTTGTAGAGCGTGATGTTTTCGCCCTTGCGCATCAGGCCCTGCTTCACGGCCTCGATGTACTTCATGCTACAGGAGCGTTGTTGCGTGTTGATGAATGCTCGGAAGCCGGAGGCGTTGCGCTTGGACTCGTCTCGCGTGTCCTGGCGCACGTCGATGCCGTTGATGCCCGCAGGGATGAAGATTCCGGGGATGGCCGGCTTGCCCTCGCCGTTGGGCAGTTCGATGTACTTTGCCCCGATGAATACGCCGAGGTCTTGTGAATTTCTGTAACGTGCCATAGTTTTCTTATTTTATGGATTAAAATGGTAAATCTTCGTCTTGCTGTTTGACGGCAGCCGGAGCCGTTCCGCCGGGTACCGGCGTGGCCGCTAACTGCGACCGCTTGCGCTGACGCGAGTCGAGGTAATTGCGCCAGCGTTCCTGTTCCTCCGTGGTGAGTGCCACCACGTTTCCCTCGTCGTCCACGATGGGCGATCGGTCAGGCTGCTGGATGAACTGCGCATAAACTTTCATCAGTTCGTCATTGTTCGCCGGAACAGCGTCCTTGCCCTGCCGGTAGAAGTACACCGCGTGCTCCGTGCGTTGCAGTTCGCGAATCTGCTTGGGATGGATGGTTGTGTCGTCCTCCCATTCGCGGCCCACGAAGTAGCGGCGCGTACACCAAGCCTGGTGCGCAAAGTAGTTCGTCTCCACAGCCTTTTTGAGCGTCTTTCCGTCCGCCTTCTTGAAGAGCTGTGCGGGATTCATCAAGATACCCGCCGTCTCGCAATAGTCCAGCACACGGCGCTTGAACGCCTTGGGCGAGAAGCTGTCCGTCTTGTTCTTAGACGCTTCCGCGAAGTCCGACTTGTATTCCTCCAGCATGGAGTCGAGGTCGATGGGGATGCCATAGACCTCACGCTCGAAGAACACACGGGCAAAGCGAAGGAACGCCTCGCCGAGCGACTGCGTGAGGGTACGCTGCTCCATGTATTTCTTCTGGGCATCCACCTTCTCGTCGTATCGCATGACGAACTGCACCGCGAGGGCGCAAATCATGGCAATCTGGTTACGGGAGGAAGCCGAGAGCTTGTCCGGCGACACCGCGTTGAAGTCCGGCATAATGTCGGAGATATAGCGTGCCGCCTTGTTCTTCATTATGTTCTGGCCGCAGAAGCGGTGGGAGAAGCCGCCCAGACAGACACGGCGCATGGTAGAGTCGTCGAGGTCGTGCAGCGGATAGTTTGATGTCACCACGTGGCCGGGGCCTTCGGACAGCGGGATAGTGATGCGGTCCTTATACATATAGCGCACTGAGAAGTCGCCCGTGGTCAGGTTGTAGAGTTTGCCGAAGTCCAGCGTCTGATCCACATCCTCCCAATGGACGATGCGGTGCTTGTGGTGCTGGTATTCCGCAAGGTTGGCCGAGAACTCCTTGTTGGAAATCAGGTCGCGGCCATTGATATTCAGGATGTGTGCCGCGCAACCCGCGAAGATGCGGACGAAGGTAGACTTACCCGAACCACCCTCTGCGCGGTTGGCCGCCGACACCACGTTTTCAATGAGGTAAGAGATGCAGTTGGACTTCGAGTCGCGGTACCGCCAGAGCATACGGCCCAGGCAGAAGATAAGGTTGGCGAAGCGGCAGTCCAGTTCCATCTGTTCCTCGGAGGAAAACTCGCGGCCATCGTGCAAGAGTTCCTGCTCACGCTCCCATTCCTCGTTGGCAAAGCCGCGCAGCACCCGGAGCGTGGGCCAGAGTTCCGCCTCCTTCTTGCCGCGCCAGTCCACCATCCAACGGTGGGACTGCGCCCAGAGCGCGAGGTCGTTTTCCTCCTGCGCCAACTGTTGAAGCGTGTAGAGCGGTTTTCCCAGGTCGTCCTTCTCCGTTCGCTTGCGCTCGATGTCCTCCTTGCGCTTGCGGTAGGCCGGGTTCTCCGAAATCTCGAAAGGCAGGTTGCGGATGGGCGTCATATTCCAGTGAAGCAGCTCTGCACGCTCCACGTTGAAGTCGATGCTGTCGTAGGGGCACATCGTGATTTCGCCCTCCGTGATGCGCAGCGCACCGTTGTCGTAGAAGAAATGCTCCACGTGACGGCCATAGCCCTCCGTGTAGTTCAGTTTTACAGCCGGAAGAGAGGCAATCGTCTTCTCGTTGATTTCCTTGTTCGCCCGGAGGACCGCCTGCACCATTTTCTCGTATTCGTCCGGTGTGGACCGCTCATCGTTTACCTGCCGCGCATACTCCTTGAGTTTGTCAATCGTGGCCTGCACCATCGAGGCCGAGTCCAGTTCGTCGGCAAACGGGCCGTCGATGTGGATGTATCGGCCAATCTTGTCCGGATCGTCTGGGCGCACGTCGCGGGCATATCCGGCAGAAGCCATAAACTCCCAAAGCGTGGCCGGGTTGATGGTGTAGAATATCTCCTTGACGATGCCGTTGCGGTCACGCTTCTCCTTGCGCTCGAACGGGTCGGAGCAGAGTGCGGAGGTGATGCAGGCCGAGAAAAGACGGTTGATGTCGTAGTCGTACTGCGAACCCTCGCGCGGCAGCATCCGATAAGCCAGGAAGAAGTCGCGGACGGAGTTCACCGGGCGGCAGTAGAGCCGGGCGATGAAGAGGTGCGCCCGATCCGTTATGGCATCCGGCAGTTCCGCCCGCATGATGGAGCGGTAGCGGCAGCTGATGTCGCGGGCATGAAGCCGCTGTTTGTTGGCCGAGGGGAAAAGCGTGTATAGATTGTCGGCAAATCGGCACATCTTATTGTAATGCACCGACGAGAACGGCACATCGCCGTAGGGGAAGCAAACGTGGAACCAGCGGGCACCGAACTGCGAGGGATAAGTGTGACGGAGTGACTTCAGATGGTAGAAGGTGGCAATGGCATCCTGCGCCGTGGAGCAGAAGATGATGTTGCGGGCGCGGATGTCCTTCTCCTTGATAGGTTCTTTGCGTTGCTCCGCCTTCAGTGTGCCCCGGTCGTTCTCTTCCTCCACCCATACCGTCTTGTTTTCCTCGTACACCTCGTCGGCGTCCGTTTCCTGAATGGCGGCGAACACGCCCGTATTGTCCGAGGTGCGCAGTTCGACGGCCCGCGTGAAGGTACGGTCGCCGGCCAGCCAGCGCGACACCTTGGAAGACGTATGCTCGTCCGTGTTGGAGAACACCATCGGCGTGAGGCGGTCGTTAGACGGGAAGAAGATGCAGCCGCAGTCCTCCCGTTCGTCATCCGCCAGACAGATGAAAATGGGCGACCACGGCGTAGAGATAAGCACCTCCGACTGCGGTTCTCCTTTTCGGGAAACCTGCGGCAGCGTGACCTTGCCCACGGCATATACGTGAAAGTCCTGCTGAATCATGGCCGGGTGGAAATGCCACACAGATTGCTTGTTGGGCGACTCAAAGCCATAATGCTCTATGCCGTCGCGGTCGAGCCAGGTGGTGCAACCGAGCACAGCAAGATCCTGCGGCGTGAAGTCCGTCTTCGGCTCGAAGGTGAGGGCCGACTGCGGACGCGGTGCCGTAATGCGGTAATCGCGTTGCAGGAGCGACGGCCATTTCTCGGCGATTTCCTCCTTGGAGTGACCCGCCCTCATGGCCAGTTCGAGGCAGGCGCGACGCAAATCCTCTCCCACACAGATGAAGGTCGTGGGCGAGTTATCGTCCTTTCGCCACCAATAGCCATAGCCTTTGATGGCCGCAAAGAGTTCTATTGCTCCATAGCCGGCACGGTGCGACTTGGTGCAACGCCAATACTCCACCGGACGGCCATAGAGTCCACCCCGCCGCTGCTTGTAGATGATGAAGTGCGGCGTGCCGTTCTGCACCTTGCAGAACGGGCACCAGCAGGCCGTCTGTCCCTCCTCAGTCTGTTGGTCGGAAGGATTGACGAGCAACGTGAGGGGGAGCGCCGCCAGTTCATCTATGAGCGGGTCGTAAATCATGGCGTCAGGACTGTCTTAGGAGGTTGAAGCAAGCGTTTACGTTCCACGAGGTGCGCATGGCATCGTAGAGGGCGTCATGAGGTTGACCTTCCGGGCAAACATCCTTCGAGAAAGGAGGAAGTGCGCCGTAAAACTGACCTTGTGCATCATACACATATCCCGTAATTTCCTTGTTGGCCATGACCTCAAGAATGAATGTACGCGCATCACGGAAATCCTGATGAGATACGGGGAGAGGTATATCATATTTATGGCACACATGACGAAGGATAGCAATGTCAAAGTCTGAACCCTGTGACCAAAGTGAAACCATTGATGCACCGGTTTGCTCCTTGATGTCGTTGATCCAGGTGCAAAACTCGCGGAATGCTTCTTCAATGGGGTAGCAATCGCCGGAAGAAAGGCTGTCGCGCAGTTCTTTCGGTTTCTCCGTCCACCATTGAATCGTCTTGTTGTCGAAGTCGAAGCCATCCATCACGCAAGAACGAAGGTCAATCTTCACATCAAAAGTAGGAAGTTCTTTCGGGAACAACACAGTAGGTGTGTCCGCTCCGCGCACCCACGCAACTGCTGCAATCTGGATGACCGCCGCGTTGGTTTCGAGCGAACACGTTTCGAGGTCGAAGGTGATGTCTATGTGGTCTAAATTCATTGTACTCATATATTTAAGAATTTATCAATCGTGAACCAAGTGACCGTGCAGGGGTGCAGGCGGTGCAGCGTGGCTTCAATCAGAAGTTTCATGTCGTTGAGCAAGCAGAAGTCGAAGTTTGGTTTTACGATTTGCACCGCGATGCGCCAGTATCCTTTACCGTTCCGCCGGATGCAGTCATGCTCCGTGGAGACCTTCGCTTCGGAAGCGATGCCGGCACCTCTACCTACCAGGAACTTGAACGCAGATACTATGAGTTGTTCGGCTGCTCCACGGAAGACAAAGTACAACTCGTCGTCATGCCGCCCCCGGTAGTCGATGGTGGCTGCAATGTGCAGGGGGAGCCTGCGGTCCTTCGGAGGCCGTCCCCTACAAGGCTGCTTTGGTTTCATGGCTTGTCAATTTCCCTTCGGCGTCGATAAACGGCACTTCACGTTCAAACTCCTCGATGATAGCACGGATGCCCACACGCTCAAAGTCCTCCCAGTCATCCACCGAGAAGCGTTTGAGTGAGGTAGTGATGCTCATTCCCAGTTCGGAAATGTAAGCGTGAAACTTCTTTTTTAGTCCGTAGGAACGACCGAGCAAGCGATAAAACTCCCCACCGACCGAATCAATCCGGGTTATTTCCTTCTCAATGTCCTCCGTGGAGTGCTCAGGGAAGAGTTCGTCCACATGGGCGCGTATGAAATCGTGCTTAATGTTCGTGATGCCCATCAATTCCCAGCGGAAGAATCCCTTTACAAAAAATCGGTCGTAAGAAAAGCCCTGCTTGGCGCCATGACGCGCCATAACCTCCCACAGAAAAATCTTCTGATTAGGAGTCAGGTCATCGCAGTTGAGATGCGTTCGTGGCTGTGATAATTTGTTTGCTATCATATTGAAATCTGCGCGAGTTTTCGTATTTTTGTGGCAAATATAAGTGTTTTAATTTGTAAAACAAAGGTTTTAATCGGATTTTATTCCGAGAACCAAAAAGAAATCTGTGTTTTAATCAAACAGGCAAACGCTTTTAATACAAATATAGCGGTTATAATATATAGGCTCAAATAAAAACGCCGCCACAAAAACATCGTTAAATAATAATAAAGAAAAGAATGGACTACTCTTACAATTACGGTTATCTCCGTGAGTTCATGGAGAGCCACAAACTTCAGAAGAAAGACTTGCTGGAAGCCCTCGGATGCAATGACTACGTTTCTCTGAACCGATGGCTGGACGGGAAGGTGCCCGTTCATGTGACCGCCATGCTCAGGTTCTGCAACTACTACAACATTCCGATGGACGGTTTCTTCTTTGACGGTGATGCCATCCCCTGCATCCGGCCATCGCTTCCGGACGCGGACAGTCAGACGCTACCCACGGACGGTTACGGAATGGAAGGAGGACGCGGTAAAGGCATCGTAGAAACCCGCATCGGCACGCGGAAAGTCACCTCGCAGAATCAGGCGAAAGTGGTGGCGGAAGGGATAGAGCGACAGAACGACCAGCGCCGATTGCGTGATGAGTTGCTGATGCAACAGGAAGAACAAACGTGTAGAAACGTGGCGGAACAGGCGGACATTCCATACCAAGCCGCTTCGAGCAACACCAGCGTGACCGAGCACCTGCTGCGCCTTCAACTGGACCACGTACACGAGATGCGGAGAATAGAAACCGAACATCACGACCGCGAGGACCAGATACGCAGGGAATGTCAGGCCAGTTTCGACGCAGAGCGAAACCGACTGATGGACATCATCGAACGACAGAACAGCGAACTGTCCAATCTCTATGCCCAGGCACGCAAAAGCAGAGATTCTTACGGGAGCTACGTTAGAGACAGCGGAGCGGACGGTGATGATTAGTCCTTCTCGCTATCGACCTGCGCAAAGCGTTTGTTGTAGTTGAACTCCATCACATTCGTCTGCTCTAATCCGTCAGCCTTGCACGGCATACGACTCCGGATGTAGAATTTGTCACGTTCCAGAAAGAATACAGGCGTCACCACGGAAACGGGTGACGCTTTTTTCGTGTCCTCCTTTTGGTCGAGCTGCATATCCAACAGCAAGAGAAGTTCCTGAGCATCCACCACGGGAAGGCGCTGTCGTTCGCGCTCGGCACGGATAGCCTTGCGCAGGCTCTGCGGGATGGCTTTGCCATCTCGGCTTGGCTGGTCTCCGAAGTATTCGAGATAGGGGATGAAGAACTTGTCGGACAACAAGGTATCAATATGTCGTACATCGCGGTCATGTTCCTTTGTTAATCCATAGCCAACAATAGCGGCCCACTCTTGTAACGGCTTCTTGTCTCTCACTTGTTTCCACGAAAGACGCTGGCGAGAATAAGCGCGGCACCATGTGTCGGAAGGCGTAAATCGCTCGTCATATACTATATGTATATCCGAGCGCACCATGCAGTTCGGTTCGTACTCGTCGATTCCATCCGGCGTGGTGATACGCTTGCGCCATACCCTCTCGTCCGGTGCTTTGTCGAACTCCAGGAAGTCCACGCCTCCGGCGAAGAACTGGGGAGGTTGCACGTAGGATGATGCACCGAACTTTTTGGCGTAGGCTTCCGCCCGTTCGTCCGCTTTGATGGCCCGGCGCATGAACGAAAGGAGTCTGCGGCCCACGACGGAAGTCTTTTTGCACGTGTAGTAATACATTTCAGCCATAATATAGTGGGTTTAATTCGTAATTTTGGCTACAAAATTAAAATAATTCACCCATCTACACAAGTAAATGGAAAAGTATTTGCTGTTTTCTTCACTTATTACTACTTTTGCATTATGGTTTTAATCTGTTATCTATGACAAAAAAGAAAGACCCGTTAGAAGGAGCATCGGAACAAGGCACCACACTGGCCGATTTTGTAATCGAGCAGAAGATTACCGCCTTCGAGGAAGCCTATCAGCCCTGCGAGGTTGAGAAATTGGCGAGCAAATGGTTTGACGAGACAAAGTTGCGCACCTTCTTCAAAGCCTATCCCTGCTCGTTGGGCGACCCGCTGACTATCTACCTGGACCGTCTTCAGTACAAAGGTTTCCGCATGAAGGTGGGCGCAATGGAAGAACCTGTCATCTTCGTGACTGAGCGGGAAGTGGGCAATACAGGTTTACTTGAGAAACTATAATACCTATATATACATGAAAGAAAAGCGAACAAAGAACCTCACGCTGCGAGATATTCACGTGGGCGACTGGGTACAGGTATGGAGCCCGACCGTTGAGCGGTATAGTCCGCCCATGAAGATTATGTCCATCAACGATGATGGCACGATATATCTTTCTCTCGATGAAGGATGTGAGTGCGACCCGTGGGAAGAAAACATTGAGAATGTGGATGCGCTTCCGATTACGGAGGAGGTGCTCAGAGGGTTTGGGTTCTGTCTTATGCCAAAACGAAAAAGTCAAGACCTACACGAATACTACAAGGTTGCATATTACAAGGAAACCTTGGTCGGATTCCTGTGTAAAGACGTAAACGGTAAGACTGTCTTCGATGCCGCCACAAGATATGTGTCTTATATTCACGAATATCAGGCTGCAATATATGAAAACGAATTGGACATCCATCTTGAATGGAAAGGTGTAAACAAACAGCAAGAATCACATGAAACGGAATAAACGCAAATACCTCCGGAAAAGCAGGAAGCGCCGCACATATCGCGGCAACCTTGAATGGCGGATGAATCCCAAGAAGCGGAAAGATATTTTGGACAGGCTCTATCGAGCCGCCAGTTGGTTCGCCGAAAGCATGAGTGAATGTACCGGGAAAGAGATTGATGCGGGAGAAATCCTTCGGCAGTCGGGATATAGAATCTAAAAAAAACATTATGAGTTACGACATTACACTATGCAGATGTGCTTGCAATAGAAGAAAGACATGCCATCGGTGGTTACAATTCCAGCGACTATTGAGAGACCCGAACGCGCCAAAATACGTTTCCATGCACTCGGCAGCAAGCGGTCAAATAGATGATAATTGCCCACTTTATTGGGAAGAAAAAAGCAATAACAATGGATAAGATACCTAACAGAATCTTCCTGCAAATTCACGGGGATGCGGAAGTGGAAAACATTAACGAAGTTTCTGACATCGACGAAGGAAATGTTACCTGGTGCAAGGATAAGATTTACCCTACTGATGTGGAGTATGTGAGAGCCAAGTCGCCGTGGATAAGAGTTGGCGACAGAAACAACCCAATGCCGAATGACAAACCTTGCATACTGCTACTTGAAGATGGGACGATTGTTGATGACCGCTCAGACTTTGAGAGTAAAAATATGCTTGTTCTTGCATGGATGCCTATCCCGTCATTTGATGACATTCTCACAAAAAATGATATGGAATGAAACAGAAAAAGCATCACTTTGCTCCGATATACAGCATTGAAGAATGCGAAAAGGCTTTACTGTGTTGTGCGATAGCCAGTAATAACGTCGTGGAACAATTAAATCAAGTTGCAAAAAGATTAGATGAAACAGCAAGAAGATTACGTCAGCTTCGAGTTGGCAAATAAACTCAAAGCGTGCGGGTTCAGTGAGCAGTGTGACCACTATTACTTAATCTTTGGTGATGACCGCAAGGAGAGTTTTATGGAATCATCACTTGCCACTAACTACAACTCGGACGACTGGACTTCCACAAACTATCCACACTGTTCTGTGCCCCGACATTAGATCGGGCGGCGCGTTGGTTGCGTACCGTCCACAATCTTCATATCAGCATATCCGCAGTGATGGGAGGGCGATGGACATATGAGATACAAGACCTCAAACCCATACACAACGATAGCGGAGATTGTTACAGCCGCATACCAGAACGGGATGGTTATCCCGTCATTGACACCTACGAAGCGGCACTGTCTGACGGCATTGAGGTGGTGCTGGATGCAATCAGTAAATGGAACCGCATAGACAATAATCAGGAATAAGCCATAGAAAAGAGAATGGACGTAAATGAAATGACGAAAAATACAGACAAGCCCATTTTAGATGCTTGTTGTGGTGGAAAGATGTTCTACTTCGACAAGCAAGATGACCGTGTATTGTTTCAGGATATACGGAAGATTGAGACAACATTATGCGACGGGCGTAAATTTGAGGTTAATCCTGATATACAAGCAGATTTTACATCCATGCCATATCAAGACGAAACTTTCCGAATGGTCGTGTTTGACCCACCGCATTTAGTGTATAACTGCGGAAGGAAGAAAAAGCACAGTGAAAACTATGACCCAACAAGCGACAAAAAGATACCAACCGGGTATCAGCATATAAAATATGGCTCATTATATAAGGACTGGCGTGATATGTTGGCAAAAGGGTTCAAAGAGTGTTTTCGGGTACTTCAATCAGGAGGATTCCTTATCTTTAAGTGGAACGATACAGACATCAAGGTGACAGAAATTCTGAAACTCACTCCAGAAAAACCAATCTTCGGACATAAATCAGGAAAGCGAAATAATACACATTGGATTTGTTTTATGAAGCATTGAAAACATGACAAAGAAAGACTGGAAAGGCGGGAAGGCATCCGTGTTCAAGACGCTCGGGGCAAGCAATCATGCGGACCATGGGCGGGCATACGCCGACTACTATGCCACGGAACCGAAGGCGACGGAATGGCTGTTGAAGTTGGAGAAGTTCGACGGCCCCATTCTTGAACCTGCCTGCGGTGAGGGACATATCTCCGAAGTGCTTAAACGTGGGGGAAATTCCGTCACATCGCGCGATCTTATCGACCGGGGATATGGCGAGGTGGCCGACTTTCTTGCCATCGACAACCAGGAGTGGAACGGCAACATTGTCACCAATCCGCCCTACGCCTACGCGCAGGAGTTCGTGGAGAAGGCACTCAGCATCATCCGTGACGGAAAGAAAGTGTGCATGTTCTTGAAATTGACCTTCCTCGAAGGGAAGGCACGGAAGCACTTGTTCAAGACCTGTCCGCCATGCAGAATATGGGTGAGTTGTTCGCGCCTGCTTTGTGCCATGAACGGCAAATTCGACGAGATAAGCGGGAGTGCCACGGCCTACGCCTGGTTTGTGTGGGAGAAAGGCTACAGGGGAGATCCGGTTATCAAATGGTTTAATTAAAGAAACGATGTCAGACAAAGTCAGACACTTCAAAGCCACAAGACCATTCCTCACCACCATAGTAAGGGGCGGACAGCTGTGGTTATTGGTGCGTCAGGCCACCGAGAAAGGCTACATCGAATGTTGCAGTGGCGGTGTGCTTGACATCGCCTATCCCAACTCCGAGCTGCGCCGGGCAAGGGTGAAGGACGACGGAAAGACCGCATCCGCGCTGATGGCCGGAGAGCCTTCGCAATGCGTGTTTATCGAATATGAAATGTGAAAAGCAATGAAGATAGAACCCAACCAAATCATCTTGGGCGACTGCCTCGAAGTCATGGAGGACATCGCGGACGGAAGCGTGGATGCCATCATCTGCGATTTGCCCTACGAGGTGCTGCACAAGAACAATCCGCACGCGCAGTGGGACAGGAAACTGCCGATGGAAATGTTTTGGGCACACTACGAGCGTATCATCAAGGACAACGGCGCCATCATTCTGTTCGGTCAGGGTATGTTCACCGCAGAGCTGATGATGAGCAACCCGAAGTTGTGGCGGTATAATCTTGTCTGGGACAAGATGCGAAGCACGGGATTCCTGAATGCCAACCGGATGCCGTTGCGCTGCCACGAGGACATTCTCGTGTTCTACAAGCAGATGCCGGTGTATCATCCGCAAATGATGATGGGAAACCCAAATCATCCTCGGGGGGGGCAAGAATGGGAACAGACGAATCAATGCTACGGGAAGTTCAAGACGGGCAGGGCCTACGACTACGACAAGAAGATACGAAAGGTGGCACCGACGCGCCCCAACGAGAAATTTCCGACCAGCATCATCCGTATTGCCAAGGAACACGAGACCACCGTGTTCCATCCCACCCAGAAACCCGTGAACCTGTTGCGCTGGCTGATACGTACCTATACCGACAAGGGCGACGTGGTGCTCGACAACACGATGGGCAGCGGTACCACCTGCGTGGCCTGCGTCATAGAGGACCGTCGGTATATCGGCATTGAGAAAGACCAAAAGTATTTCGAGATTGCAAAGAAACGGATAGAGGCACAGGAAAGAGAAATGAATTTTGATTTTGAAATATAAACGCTATCAATTATGACAAAAGAAGAATATATCCAACGGATAAATGCCATTCGGGATAAGATGTGCGAAGAGGTATTACTTACAACGGTTGAATACCTCTACAACCACCTTAATGATGATGAAAAGAAAGTCAGGACAGACAACGTGTGCATTAAGGATTCTCCAGTCAATGGATGCGTAAGACTTTTGTTCAATGCAAGTCTGTATCACGATTATTCATTGCGTGAAATCTCAATGCTAAGGCAAGAAGTATTTCAGCATAGCGAAAACGACAATCACCTATGAGAACCAACATCACCATAGAAGAAGCCCTGTCACGGGCATCTGCCGGACTGCGCAGGAAGATGGAATACTCCATCGGGCTGCTGCGCAAGGCGGAGCGTATCGCGCTGTCCTACGACAAGGACGACGGATTTTACCTCGCCTTCAGTGGAGGAAAGGACAGTCAGGCACTCTTCCATATTGCCGAGCTGGCCGGCGTGAAGTTCCGGGCGCACATGAGTCTGACGAGCGTGGATCCGCCCGATGTCATCCGTTTCGTAAAGCGGAACTACCCGGAAGTGGAGCTTATCGCTCCGAGAAAAAGCATCTATGCCGTAGCGGTGGAGAAACAGATACTGCCCACCATGCGCGTAAGATGGTGTTGCGCGGAGTACAAGGAAGGGGCCGGTGCGGGCAAGGTAACGCTTATCGGCATACGGCACGAAGAGAGCAGCCGACGGGCCGCGCGGAAAGAGGTGGAAATATCGAGCCGGAAATACAGCGGTACATTGGAAGGACTTGATGCGTATCGGTCCGCGCAGAAGAAGAAACGCGCCAAGGGCACCAATATCACCAATGCCGAAGGCGAGAGCACGGCAGGCTGCATCCACGGCAAGGAAAGTCTGCTCATCTCCCCTATCATCCACTGGACGGAAAGGAACGTGTGGGAGTTCCTGAATGACGTGATGCGCGTACCGCATTGCAATCTGTACGACTAAGGATGGCACAGAATAGGCTGTATCGGTTGCCCGATGTCAAACGCAAAATGGAAAAAGATAGAAAACCGCCGATGGCCGCACGTGAAGCGCAACTGGATTAAGACCATCATGGCTATCCGTGCGGGGGGGGGGGTATAAGAAGGAATGCCTACATGAAGGACATCTGGGGTCGCTCTGGTACGGTATCGGAAAAGACTTTGTACCACTCGCCAACGACAAATCGCGAAGCCGGCTACATCCTTCACCCAGACCCATGCCACTGGAAAGGCGAGAGAACAGAGGACTGTGGGCCGGGTTTTCCGAAAGCTCGTCGTCTGTCGGCTTGACTGACGAGCAAGGACGCGAAATAGCCGAGAACATCTACGACTGGTGGATTAGCGGATTGTCGTACAAGAAATGGTACGCGAAACGCTTTCTGCAATATACATTAGACTTTGACAAAGAGTAACACACGATGAGCTTCAGAAACACCAAGACACCCTTGAAGCCGGAAGGTGTGGCCAAGTGGCAGATACCACGGAAGCGGCACCCGAGAGCCGGCGTGTTGGAATACTATCTTGAAGGAGAAATCCGGGAGAAGTTCGTAGAATTGTTCCCCAAGCACAGCAACCGCCGCATGATGCAGTGGTTCGGCATCTCATTCTCCACCCTGCAACGCTTCAAACGGGAACTGGGGCTGGAGAAGGACATGACGAAGATACGCAAGGAACAGGCACGGGATACCAAACGTATCTGTGAGAAAAATGGTTACTATGCCTCCATTCGTGGCAAAAGACCATCGGATGCCTGCATAGAAGGTGCGAGGAAGTTACGGGCCACGGGATTCACGCCCATCAAAAGACTGAAGGAAATCTCTCCGCGCAGATACAAATCCGCGATGCGGAAGAAAAGCGAGCAACGGAAAGAGTTGTTCCGCAAAGAAAAACTCCGTGTGAAGTATGGCATGGAAGCGAAGACGGGCTTACGTGTGGTGGAGAATCCAATCACGCACAAGGCGTCAGCGTGCAAGCATCTATTGATTAAACAATGCAACTACTTCGCCGACCCGGATGATGTCTGGACGGTTTGCTGCGACAGTCAGACACAACGGTCGGAACGGAGAGAAGCCACGGCAGCACGGCACGGGCTGCGGATAGTTGCAGGATATGAAGAAAATTATACAGAAAATGAGACTGACAAGATTTTGCTCCAAAGCGGAGTATGAAAAATTCATGGCCGGCGAAACGCTCACCAACCACACCGACCATTACCGGGGCGGAAGAGGCGGATCTACCTCTGTGGGGTTCTGCTTCACGGCGGAGTCACCGAAAACAGCATGGAGGTATCTCAAAGGTACGGTGAGCAGCGAGGTTTGTATGGTGCTGGATATACCCAAAGAATCACTCAGTATATCGACAGGAAAATACGCCGATTATTCCAAAGGAGAACTCGGTGCATACTCGTGCCTGAAAAAAGAATTTTGTCTGACAGCATACTCCAACCAAACGGCCAAACTCATCAAGGTATTACAGCCGGAAGAATTTGCTACGAAGGCCGAGTTGGAGGCCATTGATATGCTTAAAAGGTTAGGACTATGCAAAGGATAGGACTTGTAGATGTGGATGGCCACGCCAAGAAAAAGAAATGGGGCGCCACCATCTACCCCAATCTCGCATTGGGAAAAATCGCGCGGTACTGGCGAAACAGGGGGGGCATTGTAGAGTGGGCCACACCGATGGAGCACTACGACATCGTATATATGGCCAAAGTGTTCAACTTCACGCCTGACGACCTGAGCATCTATAATGCCGATGAAATCATCAAGGGCGGCACCGGGTACGACATACACAGCCAACTGCCGGAAGATATAGACCGTTTGCAGCCCGACTACTCCATCTATCCCCATGTGCCCAAAGACACGGCCTACGGTTTCCTTACACGCGGATGCCCGAACAAGTGCCCGTGGTGCGTGGTGCCGAAGAAGGAAGGGATTATCCGGCCATACATGGATGTGGACGAAATTGCCATCGAAGGACGGAAGAAGCTCGTGCTGATGGATAACAACATCCTGGCCGCAGGAGAGTACGGCATGGAGCAGTTGCAGAAGATAATCGACCGAGGCTATCGTGTGGACTTCAACCAGGCACTTGACGCACGACTGGTGAACGACGACAACGCACGTCTGTTGGCCCGGATAAAATGGCTTGACAACCGACGCATCCGTTTCGGTTGCGACACGCACGGACAGATAGCGGAGTGCGAGCGTGCGATGGAACTCATAAACTCCTACGGTTTCAAAGGCGAGTATTTTCTGTACACCATGATAGGCGGCAAGAATGACTTTAAGGAATGTTATGAGCGTATCAATTACTGGTGGCAACGCACATGGGAGGCGCGGGCCGCGCACAAGGGCATCTACATCTATCCCTACGCACAGCCCTACCGCGACCCCAGCAATCCGCACCATCCCGTTCCGCAATGGCAGAAGGACCTTGCCGGATGGGTGAACAAGCGCAATCATTTCATGGCCCATTCCTTCGCCGACTTCATGCCGAGGAAAGGTTTTCGGTGTGAGGCGTACCTGAAAGAGCTGATGTGAATCAGATCCCTCTTATTTGCACAAAAACGTCTTTTTGATGAAATCGGAGGGGTCGGATTCGGTTTTAGAAAATATGTGTAAAAAGAACAGCCTACGGTTGGGTGCGCTTTTTCGTTATTCATAACTTCATTTATACATTTGTTTATCAATCAATGAATGAATTTACACATTCTTGAATTTTCGATGTACTCTAACGAAAACAGCAATAATCAGCACATAGACTATAATTTGCAAGAATGATGCTATATGCTGAGCCGGAGAAATACTAACAACATTCTTTTCCGCAGAAGAACTGATAGAGTCCGTTTCCAGTGACTTCTGACTTTCATACAAAGACTGAAAGAGGGAATCGTAATGTTCCTGCTCGCTGGCATACTTTTGTTGCATGATGGAAAACTGCTCGCGGTAGTATTGCTCCCGGTTGCTGGACTCCGTGCGGTTGATGGTGCGCTGTTCCAAGCGCACCTCTCGGCCAAGGGAGTCAATATAGGAAGTGATTGCCTCCGTGATTTGCTCGTGCGTAGAGTCACGATTTACCTGTCGCTCCGTGGATTGCTGCAAGTAGGACTGAAGCAGGCTGTCGATGTTGATAGATGACTGCCCTACCCCACTGCGGATTTCATGGGCCGTGGAATCTGAAAACGAGGAAATGGTCTCGTTGAAGTTCTCGGTCTTGTGCGTTGTAGCGCAGGAACACAAGAATACAAGCATCAATAATGAATAGGAAATCTTTGTCATAGTAGATTTATTTCGTTTTACTATGGCAAAGATATAGTGGATTTCCCCCTGTTCGGGGACAAAAAAGCCCCGGAGTTCCGCTCCGGGGTCAATACTTATTTCTTCTGTGGATCCACCCCTCGTTTAAGGATTCGTCCAGCGTCGCCAAGCACATCGCGCATGATGACCATCAGTTTCTTTTCCTCATTGGGATTGTCTTTCTCGGCCTTGTTGTATGCCTCCATTTGCTCCCTTGTAGGAAAATATATCAGGATGAAACCGTGCGATGTTCCGAAGTGCCTTGCTTGAAGGAGGAGCGATTTAAGCACACCGTCGTAGCGGTCTAATATTGCTTTCCACTCTGCGGCATACTGACCGGGTACTTCCGTTGTAGGGTCCTCTTTTTGCTCCGGTTCGGTTGGAAGCGCATCGAACAAAGTAGGCTGATTAACACGGATATTCTCACGCTTCCATTTGCGCAGGATTCCCATCACATAAGATGCAACATCGTCCGGTTGCTTGCACTCTACAATACGCCGCACATCGGACAACGCAAAGGATATGAACGGTTGCAATTTTTTCTCCGGAATAGACGCTATCAGTTCGCGCAGGGCATGGATGGAGAGATCCGGGCACCATGACACATAGGTGTCAATGAAGTTATAGATACTGTTAGTGCGCTGATCCTCGGCAGACTTCATATTGCCCATGTCGGAGTTCTTAATCGTAAACAAAACCTCTAATGGCGTTCCACGCGACTTTCCTTGAGGGTAAATTGGTTCGTAGTCAAAGCTAAAGTTTATCTCACCCTTGGCGGCCAACTCGTCCATTTCTTTCTTAACAGGGTCAAGCACCAATAATTTTACTTTTGCGAAATACTTATATGGATTCTCTACAGGTATTTTGTTTTCTTTCTTTTTACAATTTTCCTTATCCTTGTTCTTCTTTTTATATTTCTTCTGTTCGCTCGGAACTAAGTAGTATTCATCCGTCAGTCCTAAGAACTCAATAAGGTCTGCATAAGGGACCTTTTTGTGTCCTACATCCTTGAAACGTGAGAGATAAATATACAGGCGAGGAGTTCGTTTCTTTAACGCGATACGCGCTATATGCGACACGTGCTTCACGAAGCCATACTGCATATTAAAAATATCACGTATGTTCTCCGTGAGCATCACTATGCGCAAGACACCCGTTCGTCGTAATTTGCTCTCTGTCATTGCCATTTCCATTCTGGAAAACAAAGGGGCAATCACATACTGCATCACTTTACCCTTCGCATCAAATTTAGGATATTTCATTGTTATCTTACCTAAATTATCAACAGCTTCTACCATCAGTCCGTAATGGTCAGGTCCTACGCCTAAATCAGCAGCGGATATATTCAGTTCGAGAGTCGGATTCTTTTTCAACTCCGAATCATCGAAAATGGCCGGAAATAATTTTTGTTTGTTTCGCGAATCCACAGAATCCATAATGCGTTTCTGCAACTTCTCTAAAATTCCGATAAGAATACGCTGCTGCATAAGCGTAAAGTCACCTGAAATCTGCGAATATACCACAGGATTATAGAGCCATTTTGCCTCGCGAAGTTCTGAATAGATGGAGTTTGAAGACTCTATCAGTTTGTCTTGGTTAGATAAAGTATTCATTTTTTTATATTCCAACGACTTTTCCTTCTTCTCTTTCATAATCAATAAATTTATAGTTGCGCCGTTTTGCCAAAATAGTTGCGCCGTTTTGCCAAAATAGTTGCGCCGTTTTGCCAAAATAGTTGCGCCGTTTTGCCAAAATAGTTGCGCCGTTTTGCCAAAATAGTTGCGCCGTTTTGCCAAAATAGTTGCGCCGTTTTGCCAAAATAGTTGCGCCGTTTTGCCAAAATAGTTGCGCCGTTTTGCCAAAATAGTTGCGCCGTTTTGCCAATTCAAAGCCGAAACTTCATGTAACACAATGCATTAGAGAGTGATTTTTTATCCTATATAAAGTATATATCCTAATAAAATTAAGTATTACCATAGAATAAACAGAATAACAAGCATAACCTTATATATCCGAGTTTTAGTAAAACGTGGCAACTATTCTGGTAAATCATGGAAGCATGAATGGTAAAACACGGTGGAAGTTTTGGTAAAACGTGGCAACTATTTGGTTGGGTGATTCTCTATGAACTCCATAATGGCACTGTTTATAATGTCACCGAGAGAAGTGCGCTGTCCGGCAAAATACTTCATGTGAAGCAATTTTTCGTAGGCGGAGAGTGTGATGCGCGTCTGCACGTTCTTCATCGGTTCGCCGTTCATCTGTTGCGAGAACACGCTTACATGTTGTTGCGGAATGGGCGCAGCCTGTGATTCAAGTATGGACGGTGCGGGTTCAGGCATAAGCGTTTCGGTTGCATTCACCTGTTCCATCATTGCTTCATGCTCCATAGCGGCGGGAGAACCGGCCACTATATTTTTTTTATACGATTTAGCCATAATTGGTGATTTTAATATGTAAATATAAAGTTATATTCTTCATCCGTAGAAGCCGTTTCCAGCAATTCCGATATAAAGTCGTCGTAGTCTCGTGCTGCGGTGCAATCTGGCGCGTAAGAGAAGATGTCCTGATGCTGGAACTGGCTCTCCCCTACCTTAACACACTGACGGATGCGCGTGCGGAACATTTCAGCCTCGTAGTTGTCGCGCAGATACTCGGTTGTCTCGCGTGTAAGATTGGTGCGCTCGTCGGCCATGACGATGAGCAGGCCACGCATAACCAAATCTTGATTGAGTTTTCGATGTACGTTGCGGTACGCCTCTATCATGCGGCCGATGCCATCCACGGAAAGCGAGCCGAGCTGTACGGGGATAATCACGCCGGAGGCAGCACCCAGGGCATTGTAGGTTAGTTCGGAGAGCGCCGGTGCGCAGTCGATAAGTACGTAGTCGAAACATTCCTCGATGAGCGAGCCTTCCAAGGATTCCGCTCCGAGGTACAACTCATCCATGTACTGAATATCGTTTCCAAAGAGAGAAGCCAGCACGAGTTTTGACTGCATTTGTCGGTGAAGGTCGGGGTCGATGTCGGCAAGCTGCGGAGAAGCAGGGCAATAAAAAAGCCCATTGTCGCTTCTATAAACGGGCAAATGATTGTTGTCACCATCGCGAAGCGCATCGGCTACCGTCAGTTTGCAGGGGACGAGTTTAACCTTCTCCCGCCATCCGAGCAAGGAGGACAGATTCCCCTGAGGGTCAAGGTCAATACAAAGAATGCGAAGCGATGGGTCGCGGCGAAGCAGGCCGGCGGCTACGTTCTGCACGGTGGTGGTCTTCGCTACCCCACCCTTATTATTGGCAAACGCCAATACTTCTTTCAATCTATTCATAACGATGTTGTTTTATGTTGCAAAAATAATAAAATTCGCAGATTCATTCAAGAAAGTGTGAATCTATTTACGCATTGGTTCACAAATTCATTGATTTATGTATGTATGAAGCGATGCTTTGAAAATATCCCGGCACACGGACATGGCCGAGAATACTTTTTGAGTGTGTTATTCGTTGGTGTTCACGGTGGTAGTATCAGTGCCCCAGGTGAAGTCCGCATCGAGAGAGAACTGCGAAGTGACGGGCGCGATGGGAATGGCTCGTACAGGTTTGATGGAGTATTTTGTTTTCTCTCCGGCAACGGTGGTGCCTCCTGTATTTGAATCGGACCAGGTAAATGTGTAATACTTTCCTGTACCATATTCCGTTGAGCCTACCTTGCGATAATCCTCCGGGCGATCATAGCACAGACAGCGGGCGCCGCTCCAATAGTCGGATGGTAGCACGTAGCGACGCATGGCAGCTGCTTCGATGCGAGTTGGTATGCGGTACGGTTTGATTTGGTTGCCGTACTTCGCGATGGGGTCAGGCGTGGTGGAGAGCGTGATGTTCGTTATTTCCATCTTCGGCACGTAAAACTGGGCGGTGTCATTGGTGAGCACCAGCAGCTCTCCTTCCGTTGGATTATCACCTGGGTCCACCTCTGAGCCGTCGTCCTTGATGACCGTGACGGCATTGGCCTTGACTGGAACTTTGGTATTGTCGGCGAGCATCAGGAAGCCGGAGGAAGGGATGAAAGAATAGATGGCATCATCTTTAGCCAGTGTGACCGAAGTACTTTCACATGCCGGCTCGTATTGAAGCATATCAAAGTTGGACAGGATGCCGTTCAGTGTGACAGAATTTTCACCCTCGTAAACGATACGGGCCACGTTACGACCGAGCACGACACGCTGATTGGTTTCGGCCTCCTTCGTGTTCAGCGTGACAGTCTGCACGAATGTATCACCGAGCGGAGATTGCGAGAGCGTGGAGCCGTTAAACGAAACACCTTCCGCATCCGTGGCGATGAAGCGCAGCGTGTGCGTGCCATTCTCCAATGTGATGGACGGACTTCCGAAGCCGTTGTCCGAAGATGCTTGTTGGATTACCTGCTTGATGTTGCCGTCCACAATATCCATGACTACAATCTTCTTGAAGTCAGCGATGGATGAAGCGCGGGAAGCAGATGGAGTGAAGAGCGAGAAGGTGAAGGTGTGGTTTGATGCCTGCGTTTCTTCATCTTCAAAATTGAACTTCTGGCAAGATGTAAAACCGAGTGAGGAAATCATGCAGCACAGAGCCGCAAAACGAAATAATGTTTTCATATTTTTGAAATTTTGGTGAATTTTCTGAGGTCTTATAACGGGGATTATTTGCCGTAGTTCTCCGGCGCGATGCCATCTGCAGCAAGCGATGCGGTGGTGGACTTGAGAAGTTTGGCTATCTCGTGTTCGTTCTTGTCAAACACCGGGGCTTTGGAGTGAAGTAGCTCTGGGCGGCGAGAGGGGTCGATGAAGGTATGCCCAAGGCCCTGCTTGCGCGTCATCAGCTGGCGGGCCATAGGGTCGTAGTCCTCTATCCACTCCGGCACGGGTTGCTCATCGGAAGAGTTGGAGCCACGGGGACGGCGGTCGTGTCGGTCCCACACATTTTGCGCCCACAAAGCCATGAAATTAAGTGTTGCGAAGATACCCCTCTTGCCATGCCAGTCCAGATCGTCCGTGTCGATGTCGTCCAGGCAGCCCAGCAGTTCGAGGTAGGCATTCAGGCCGGGAACTTTCACCACGATGCGCGGCTCATCAAATTCTTCATCATACACCCTACCCTGCTGCTCCATATATTCGCGCACGGTGATGCCAAGGCGTTGAGCCTCCTTGATGTTCTCGAAAGCCTGCGCACGTTGTTCGAGGTAGTCCAGTCGGTTGTCATTCTCACGCTCCGTAATCTCGCGGAACTTCTTGTTATATCCGTCCTTGCCGGGCTTCTCCTCGAAGTTTGTCCTGAATGAATGAATTTTGCACACGACGTGCGGGGATGCGGTGCTGATGATGCACTGCCCTAAGTCGTTGCGAGCCTGTACGGTGGTAGCGATGAAAGGACCGTGCGCCTGCATACCGGTGCAGAAGGCCATGCTGTTGTGGTGAAGATTGTCGTCCCATACGGGCAACGTTGAAAGTCTGTTGTCTGTATTCATTTCTTGATGTATGTATGTTTTTATGAGTTTATGAATTTATTAAATTATGCGTCCATCAGAGAACCATTGAGAACCGGGATGCCGAAGGCTGCGAGAGCCAAAGCGACGGGGAAGAAAATCACGAGGATAAGGATGGACAGTGCGGTAATTATCAGTTTACCGGCCATTCCATTCTGCTCGGGTTCTTCTGTGTCTTCTTCGCCTAAAAATGTTGGAGCGGGAGAGGTTGTGGCTGCATCATTCTCCGTTTCTTGCGAAGTAGGTTCTGCCGGAATCATGTTAGGAATAACGAAAGAAGTTACTTTCTCCTCAACTTGTGCGACGGTTGTCGTTTCCGATTCAGAAGTAAGAAGGATGCTATCAACACCGCTTTCTTCGGAACAGTGATTTTTCGCATCGGGTATAACGCGAAATACCTTCGGTGTCACATCGTGGACAAGACCGACTTCGATGGTGGAGCCTTCGATGATGCCGAGTTTGGCAGCCGTGGCCTCGGAGCAAAGAGAGGCACGGCAGAGCTGACGGCCCATTACCGTCACCGGGTCGAAATGTGCAACAGGAGTACGTCTGCCCGTCTTTCCGACCTTGATTTCGATGCGTGTGCAAGTGGTGACAGCCGTATTCGGGGCGAACTTGTAGGCGATGTTCCCGTGCGGGTGGTGAGACGTTGCGCCGAGCGATGCAGCCAAGTGTTTGTCGTCCACCTTGAGGACAAGTCCGTCAATCGGAAAAAGCAGAGCATCCCTGTTCTCGCGGTCATCCCATAACGAGAGGTATTCGGTAATGCCGTCGATGGATGAAGCGTCAAAGCAACGAGGGTAAGCGAAAGCGAAGCCCAACGACTGAATGGCAAACATCATAGACTTGAAGTGAGAGGCGTTTCCCGGGAAGCACGGAGCGTCAACCTTCCACGGAATGAAGGTCAACAGTGCGCAATCCTGTGCGGCCACCGCCATGTTGCACAAGGAACTGGCAGCCGTGCGACAGTCGGCATAACGACGGCTGATTTTTCCGAGGTTCGCTTTCGGGCATACGATTTCGCCCCGGATTTCCACGCGCCCGGCCAAGTTCACCTCCACCAAGGCCGGAAGCTGCTGGGGGATGTTGGTGATTAGTGCGGCATGTGATGTAATGTCCTGTCCAACGAATTTGTCGCCACGGGTGGCAACGCTGATTAGTTGACCGTCCTGATAGACCAACGAACAGCTGATGCCGTCGTACTTGTATTCCACAGAAACCTGGAACTCATCGGTTCCGAGCTTCTGGACAGTGTTCTTCAGCCAGGCCAGAACGGCATCATGTGATTTCGCTTTCTGACAAGAAAGCATCGGTGTGCGGTGGGCGATGGTGCGGCGGCCATTGTCCGACAGGTCGGACCCTACCTGCTGGGTGGGTGAGTCGGGCAACGTCCATTCCGGGTACTGCTGTTCACATTCTTCAATCTGAGACAGGAGAGCATCAAAAGCGGCATCCGTCAATGAAGGAGTAGAGAGCACATAGTATTCGTAAGAGGCTTTTTTTGCCTGATTTACAAGTGAAATATATTCTTGTTGTGTCATTGTTTTATGATTTTTGAAAATCGGTGAAAAATTGGATATTCTATAATAGGATTTACTTGTTGTGGTAGTCGTTCAGAATATTGGTCAGGATGGCCAGGTTCATCTTCTGCTGTTTGTCTTCCGGACATTCGCGCAAGTTCTCCGACACCTGAGAGCGCAGAACCGTACACCACTTAATCACATTGTCGTCCGTGATATTGCTGATGTCGGCCACCTGCGACCGCCTGCGGATAAGCATTTCTTTCAAAGCGCGTCGGAGTAGCCCGGCAAGATTAGAGCGGTCGTAATCAGTTGGAAGATTGCTCACTACCTTGACACGCATACGAAGTCCGTTCCGTTCATCGCTCCACACCGTTGTAACGTCTTCAGGGTTGTAGAAGTCTACATATTCCTTGCTTTCGTGGATAGTTTACGGATGCAACAAATGGCAACTCTGTGCTTGTGCAGCTTATGTAATCCGTTTCCCTTCCCCGGCCGTGCGTCCGGCTGGTGTCAATGACAAATAGAGGGTATTTTCGTTTGGTGTTCATCGGAATGCCCGTCATGCCGATAGCGCAGCTTTTTTATATTTTATAAATCAAACTGATGAATGTTAACTTTACTTTGCTCATGCAATTTGGTGAGTTCTTCACAAGAAGGATTGACCAATCGCTCGCCAGTTCTTACAACTTGTAACATAGAACGATAGCCACAACCATAATTATATACAACAACATCAGAATAAAAGAAACTATTTCCTTCATGCGACCAGTCGCTTATATAACAATCTTCTGCGATTCCATAGATTTTTTCTTTTTCGTTTGTTAATGCCCTTGTAACGAAATAGTTTGGAACAATTACTGGTTTAATAATAGATAAATCTCCAAATAAATTTAATATACGGCCTTTTTCGTCTTTAACTTTAGACCCGCCGTTCTTGTATTTCCAGTTGTTATTTTCTATTATATCTTCAACGAGAGGAACTGGACAACTTGGACTTGTATTTTCCATAACATATACCTTCAAGTCCTCTAATGATTTAATGTTTTCTTTTTTCATAATTGTTTTTGTTTTGTACCTTCGTGAAGGCGGTTAATACTTTATTTTATCTGATGCAAAGGTACAGCTTTATCATGTAACCGCAAAAGAAAAAGCGAATAATTTTACTATTTTCTTGTATTTTGTTGTTATTTTCTTGTTTTTTCTGCCCAGAAGTCGGCGGCGGCCTGCACGCAGGCGCAGATGGCGCGGTCCACCTCCTTGTGGTTCTCCTGGTTGATGTCCAGTTTGATGCCGTCCTTGGTGCCTCCGGCCTGGATGACACAGAAGTCAGTGCGGCCTTCGGCGTGTACGATGTACTCATGGCGCTGCTCCAGTGCGGCAAGTATTTCGTCGCGCTGTTCCGGCGGTTCGGGCACCACCTGGCAGCGGATATAGGGGTATTCGTTGGCGGTGAGAATGGGGAAGTGGTGCCCGAACTTCCCCTGCACCTCGGTTATCTCGAACGTATGCTTCATTGTTTTAATGAATTTATGGTTTTATGAATGTGTGAATTATTGAAGTTATGAATTATGCGGCCAATTCGTAAAGGTCAGCCACGGTAAGGCTCTTCTGCGCTGCCCAGAATATCATCCGCATGGCGTCGTTCTTTGCCTCGACTCTATCCGATTCATATCCTTTACTTACCAAGCTATTACAGCCACGCCAAGCCCAGCCTTGCTTGTCGAACAAGTCGTGATACAACTCGTCTATCTTGTAGTCGTTGTTGTAGAGTTCCAGATACTTTTCGGCTTCCGCCTTGTCCATATACTCATCAAGGATATTGTGGTCGGAGCCGGCCTCTGAGCACTCATACAGCCAGTCCGCCGTTTCGTTGTAGAACTCGTCCGCGAGTTCGAGGGCATCTTCGTTGAGCAGGCAAAGCGTAAGGTAAGCACCGAGGCAGCGTTGCTCGTCCTCGAATGCCTCTATCTCGTCAATATCCTGCGGCATGCAAGACAGAAAGCCGGAATGGCTATGGTAATGCTCGTGAATATAGTCAGAGAACTTCTGCTCCTTGCGGAACTTGTCCAGCCACTCGTGCATCTTCGTGCGCCAGCCTTCGGCCATTTCCGCGTAAAAATACAGGCAATCGTTCTCAAAGTTGTAATACTTGGGCGAATGAATGTCCTCCACCAGAATGTTGTCCAGTCCATACTTCTTCAGAATAGGCACCACGTGCTCATCTATGAAGTCCCCGGCACAGTCAAGTATTTCCAGTTCCCACTTATCGAGGTCCATGGTGAAATAAGAGAATGGATAACAGTCGTCCATGCAGTCAGACATACATTCCTCGTAGAGAGAGGGAGAAAGGCGCGTCTCACACATGCCCACGAATACGCATGGGAAAAGATTGGAACTAAGAGGAAAACTCTCGATGTTGTTGTTTGCTTTCATTGTCTTTTTGATTTGTGAGCCATTCGCGGCTCGGTGAAACTTTTAATACGATGCAAAGATACGAATTTTCCTTGGTTTACCAAAGAAAGCAGCAAAACTATTTTACGTTTTCTTATGTTTTATGTAATTTCTTCCTTTGGACATGCTTTAATATATATGGCGCTCAACCCGCTTCCAATAGCAACCATATTCATTGTATACAAGACGTTCAATTTCATAAGAATCTGGATAAAATCTATATTCACATGAATGGGTCCTTCCGACTACAGGCTTATCTGTTCTCCAATAAAACATAAAATAACCCTCTGATGTGAACTCAAGTCGTGTCATCATCGCGTGTTTTCCTCTTTCTCGATGATAGAATTTTTCAGCTCTCTCTTTTTGTTTTGTTGTCATTTTTTACATGTTTTCTTAATAATGATATTTTCCGCCAGCTCCGAATACCTACGGCAAAGATTCTCGATGATGACTTCAATAGAGGTCACTTCCTCGGTAACATTGCCAAAGCCATTCATGGCACCTATGCTGCCTGGGTGATAGTTTCCTTTCGTTTCGCCGCTATCAATGTAGACCGTGCATCGGTTATCAATCTCAAAAGATGGTGTGAAGCACAGACATGCTATAACTTCCCCGCTGTCGTTACGGGCGTAAACCGGGCACTCGCCCCTCAGCCCAAAGCAAATCATCCGTTCACGCTCCGCACATTGGGCGAAGTTCAGCCCCGTGCGCTTGTCCACTTCGCGAAGGATGGTGAGCACGATGTCATCGGTCCAATGCACCGTGATGACGCTGCACGACTTAGAGAACAGCTTGTGGTATTCGCCCATCTTTTGCGCGGCCAAACGCTGATACCTGAGCGCGGCGGCACGTGCTTTTTCCGCCTCGGCCTCGATGGCCTTCTCCTGCTTCTTCTGCTCGGTGTAGGCGGCCATATAGACGGCCTTGATGTTCTCGATGATATTGCTCATAACTGCTTTCCTTTCTCGTCGTATATGCTCACGGCGTTGTAATTCTGAATGTAAAAACTATAGTTCAACTTACGCTCCAGCGTGTTGATGAAGTCGTAGATGTTCCCTCTGCACTTGGATAGATTCTCTTGCGTGGGCTTCTCCAATTCGGAGGACATATCCACGTCAAGCTCCAGCGTGATATAATAGCGTTTCCGTGCCATAGATGTATGTATGATTTAATGAATTTGTGAAAGTGTGAATTTAGTGATTTCGCAGGATGTCTATAAAGGTGACTTATCTCTACCACTTGCGCAGGGCGAAGTAAACGCTTTTTCCATCAGATGAATCCCGAATGCACGAGGCATGGAATGCGGAACGGCCGATGCCGGAAAGGAAGGTCTCGCGGCCAAGGATGCGGATGGCCTCGCGCTTGGTGATGCGCTGCTCATCGTCGCCATTTACCAATGTCAGGTGCACTTCGTTCACAGCATCTTGAAGTTGTTGAAGGTCGCTCTCGGTGTAACCTTTGGAAATAAACAGGGCTTTATCTTTTTCTGTCAGTTGCATGTCTTAATGAATTTATGTGTGAATGAAAATGTGAATTTATGATTTTGAAATTTCGGTGATTTCGGAGAGCCTCTATAACGGAGGCTACCCGGTGTCTGTTTATTGTTCCACGGCATCACAGAAGGCAATCCTACGGCCTGCGCGGCACAACTGGATCACGAAGTTGGAAAGTTGATCCCGCCTCACTGGCAGCAGGTAGAAGGCATGAGAAAAGCCAAGCGCATCCACATCAGGGCCGGAAATGTCGTGCGGGGCGATACAGGCCAGATGGAACAACGGCGCGGCCTCTCTCGCATCCCGTCCATATAGCTCGTAATTGTCGCCCACACGGAAAAACAGAAGGGCATCAGGGTGTGTTTTCTTCAACTCGTGAAACTGCGTGTAATGTTGATCGTAATGTTCGCGGGCAATTTCCAGCGTGTAGCCAAACTCTTCAGCAATGGCACGATCCACTGCCTCAAAATTCGGTGATTTCCCAGCAGCCCTATAACGTGAGGCATCGGCATCCGTCCCCGGCTCATCGGGCAAAGCGGAAGGGGTTGGAGAGGGTGCGGCCTCTCCCGTGGCCGTGGTGCCCGTGGTGTCGGCCTGTGCGGCATCCGTGGCGGCATCGATGGGGGCGACGGTCTCCACCTCGCAGACAGCGACGGCATCCGGCAGGGCGGGGCAGTCTGCGGCCACTGCGGCG